>Ga0265294_10005395_pt1 | contig 15616 bp, 23 predicted proteins | sample MunlanPumphouse3_FD_192504 | JGI IMG/M metagenome (GOLD analysis project Ga0265294, IMG submission 192504) | Groundwater microbial communities from a municipal landfill in Southern Ontario, Canada - Pumphouse #3 | ecosystem: Environmental > Aquatic > Deep subsurface > Groundwater | place...
ATTGAAAACAAATCTACAAGCACCAAAATGTTTAGCCAACAAGATTTCTTGTTCTTTATTTGGATATATTCTAAACTTAAATGACTTAAATATTGTTTTCATATAATGTATATATTAAACTTTAAAAGTCATTTTTTTTACATTTTTTAATTTTTTATGTAAATACTTTGTGGTTTGTGAAAAGTATTTACAAAAAAATTAAAAATTATGTCTAAAAAACTCATTATCGTTCGACAAATCGTTCAAAACATTATTTAAAATGTCATTTAATCTTTGTATGTAAATACAGAAAGAAATTATTGGTTGGTCAATTAAAAGATGATATGAAACAATTATTGTTAAATATTGCTAACAAATCAGGTTTTGAAATAGAAGTGTTTGAAAGTGATATAGACCATATACACTTTTTAATTCGTTATATTCCTCGTTTATCTATAACATCAATTGTTAGAAAGTTAAAACAAGAATCTACCTATCATATATGGCGTTCAGTTCATAGAAATTATTTATACACTCAATTTTGGGTTGAAAAAACATTCTGGTCAGATGGTTATTTTGTTTGTTCTATTGGTGAATTCAATCCAAATACCATTAAACAATACATTTTAACACAAGGTTAGAATTACTTTTTGTCAAATTCATCACAGAATCTACTGAACCCTATCGGGTAAAGACTTCTGTGTTTTCTTTGACGGTTCATATAAAAATTTATAATTGCCACTATTGTATATTCTATAATATTCTCTTTCTAACATTATGTCATGTTCTGATTTATTTGTATCGTAACCTTGTTTTATTAATATATCTTTTCTAAATCCAAATCTATGTTTTCTTATTTTATCTATTATATAGTAATAATTTGGACTGGTTATGTGGTCAAATTTGAACCCTAATATATTATATAAATTTCCATTTGAATAGCTTCTATCAGCATAACTTATAACCTGTTCTGGGTCATATTTATTTATAAAATATTTAAATAATTTACTTGCGCCTCCTATAATATTCGTGTTTAATTTATTACAAAATCTTAACATTTCATATTCGTTATTATTTTTAGATTTAGAATTTAATGGTTTTCTTAATTTACCAAACGTCATTAAACTGATTAATTCATTATCATAAAACAAACCAATTTTAACTTTTGAACCAACAAATCCTTGTATGTGATTATCATTTAAAAAATCTCTTATTAAATTATTATCTGTTACATCTTTTATTTCACATTTTCTTGCAAATATTTTATACTTAGTTTTATTTAATTTATTTAAAATCATAGATTTAACTATACCTTGTTTATAAACCCAGTCGTCTTCATAAATATGAACTAGATGTATTCCTTTTTCTAAACATAAATCAGTTTTCATTTTATGATAATTATTTGGTTTATTTAATTCATTATGCCAGTATAAACCATTAAATTCAAATGCTAAATTTAAATCTGGTAGATAAATATCTAATTCATATGGATTTATTATTTTTTTATCATTTTCTATAATAACACTGTTATAATTTTCTTTTATAAAATTTAATAAATCCTTTTCCATATAAGACACATTATTACCATTTAATGGGTTACATATTGTACATACCTCAACATTTTTTTTATTTCTTAAATAAAATAGTTGTTTAGATATATTAAAAACGTGTATACCATTATGGTTGATATCTAATGTATCATTTTCATTAATGTTTAAAATATTATATGAATCATTACTTAATTTTTTATAATAATTAATCTTTAGATTTTTAAAAAAATCTGATAATAAATTATTTTCTTTTTTAAAAATCATATGGTTAGTATAACCATATTTTTTTAAATTTGTTCTTATTGATTTTTCTTTTATTTCTTTTGAACATAATGGGTTTATATTACCATACTTTTCTAAACAAGTCTTATTTTTTTTATTTTTTATATGATTACTTTGTGAATAATGATCAACTCCAAAATTTAATTGACTATAGTTTTTAACTTTTTCTTTATAATCGTCTGTTTGAAAATAATATTCTTTGCCATATTTTTCTATATTATGTATTATTAAATCATTTTTAAATTTATCTGTTTGTGTATAACTAATTTTACCATATCTTTCTAAATTAGTATTTATAATTTTAATTTTTACTGAATCTGTTTTAGATGCATTATCAACTCCATATTTTTCTAAGCAAGTTTTTTTTGATTTATCATTTCTTTTTTGAACAATTTTTTCATCTGACATCATACATTTTTTTGAACAGTATATATTGTACCCAACAGTGAAATATCTATATTTTAATTTTTCACCACATTTACACAATGGGTGTTCTTTAATATCATATACATAATTATAAATCATTTGGGAAAATAAATTACATTTTAGATTTTTTTCATTAAATAATATTATTTCATCGTATATATTTTTATAATTTTTTTTAATAAAAAACTCTCTTCGTTGTTGTTCATTCATTGAAAGAATGATATCTTTATTATTCATAAATATTATTATTTTAATATTATATATTAAAATTTAGAATCTGTTTTATTTGTCGCTATATTTTTATTATCGATATATGATATAAAAAAAACTTATTATAATTAAATGAATATAATCTATGTCATATTTATTTAAATTTTTATGTCATTGTGTCATTAAAAATCTATTGGCATATTAATTGATAAATAACGAACAAATAATATTAACTAAAAAATAAATTATAATTATGAGTAAATCTATTGGAATAGATTTGGGTACCACAAATTCGTGCGTCTCTGTTATTGAAAATGGTAAATCAACAGTGATTGCTAACAGTGAGGGTAAAAGAACAACACCTTCTATTATTGGATTTTTACCTAACGGTGAAATTAAAGTTGGTGATCCAGCAAAAAGACAAATGATTACTAACGAAAACACTATATTTAGTGTTAAACGATTAATTGGTAAAAAATATAAAGATGTTAAAGATTTATATTTCCCATTTAAGGTAAAAGAAGGTAAAAATAAAATGGCTGTAGTTGAAGTAAATGGTAGGGATTATACTCCACAGGAAATTTCTGCTATGACATTACAAAAAATGAAAAAAACAGCAGAAGAATACTTAGGCACAGAAGTTAAAGATGTAGTTATTACTGTTCCTGCTTATTTTAACGATCAAGAAAGAACTGCTACAAAAGAAGCAGGGGAAATTGCAGGTCTTAATGTATTAAGAATTATTAATGAACCAACTGCAGCATCACTTTCATATGGAATGGATAAAGTTAAAGGTGATAAAAAGATTGCTGTGTTTGATTTAGGTGGGGGTACATTCGATATCAGTATTTTAGAACTAGGTGATGGTGTATTCGAAGTGAAGTCAACAAATGGCGATGTATCTTTAGGAGGAGACAATTTCGATGAGTTGATAGTTGACTGGTTAGTTGATCAATTTAAATCTGAAAATAACATTGATCTTAAAAAAGATAAAATGGCATATCAGAGATTAAGGGAAGCAGCAGAAAAAGCTAAAATAGAATTATCGTCTGCTACATCAACTGAAATTAATCTACCATATATTATGCCAGTAGACGGTATACCAAAACACCTTGTTACAACATTATCGAGGGCAAAATTTGAACAACTTAGTGTTGACTTATTAAAAAAATTAAAAGAACCATGTATTAAATCATTAAAGGATTCTGGTTATAATGCATCTGATATTGATGAAATTTTACTAGTTGGTGGATCAACAAGAATACCAATTGTACAAAAAGTTGCTAAAGAAGTATTTGGAAAAGAACCATCAAAAATATTAAATCCCGATGAATCAGTATCAATAGGTGCTGCTATACAAGGTGGTGTATTATCAGGTGATGTTGATGATGTATTATTGTTAGATATTATTCCAATTTCATTGGGTATTGAAACTATGGGCAATGTTATGACTAAACTTATTGAAGCTGGTACTACAATTCCAACAAAAAAATCACAGGTATTTTCAACTGCTTCTGATAATCAACCAAGTGTAGAAATTCATGTATTACAAGGTGAAAGACCAATGGCAAAAGATAATAAAACACTAGGTAGATTTCACCTAGATGGTATACCACCTGCTAGAAGAGGGGTGCCTCAAATAGAAGTTTCTTTGGATGTGGATGCAAATGGAATATTACATGTATCAGCAGAAGATAAAGGTACAGGTAAAAAACAATCTATTAGAATTGAAGGTTCTTCTAGCTTATCAGAAGATGAAATCGAAAGAATGAAAAGAGAAGCTAAAGAAAACGAAGAATCTGATAAAAAGGCAAAAGAAGAGATAGATATTTTAAATGATGCTGATTCGATGGTATTTCAAACCGAAAAACAAATTGAAGAATTTACTGATAAATTTATTGATAATGAAAAGGAAGATTTGACAAAATTAGTTGAAGAATTGAAAAAATCTCATACTGAAAAAGATTTTGATAAAATTAAAGTTGATACTGAAAATATAACTAAGAAATGGAATGAAATTTCTACTAGGATTTATCAATCACAACCACAGGATGTGCCACAAGATAACCCACCACAAGACGGTGATGATCAAAATGTTACGGATACTGATTTTGAAGAAGTAAAATAATAAAAAAGGGGATTAACAATCCCCTTTTTTATTTCTTTTTATTTTATCACATATGTGGCATCCCATACCATATAAATAATGATCTCTAGCAACTCTTTCAAAAATACCGTGTATTGGGCATATTATTTTAATTTTATTATGTGCTTTAGTATATTCAACTAATGAATAATCATATTTATCACCATGTTTTTTAATACATTTTTTAACTACCATATTATTATCATTTTTAATAAACCCGCTACATTTTGGACAACCATGCCCATTTAAATGATTTTCTGGTATTTGTTCAAAAACCCCGTGTTCCTTACAAATTAATTTTACTTTTGTTCTATTATTTTTATAATCAACTAATGAGTAGTCATATTTATTAATATGTTTAATATTTGATTTTTTGATAAATTCATCATTGTTTGATTTTTTATTATTACTACAATATGGACATCCAGAACCTCTTTGATGTGAATTACATTGTTGTTCAAACTCACCGTGAATAGGGCATATTATTTTAACAATAGTATTCATATTTTTATAATCGACCAATGAATAATCATATTTATTATTATGTTTAATATTTGATTTTTTGATAAAGTTATTTTTTCTATATTCTATGGTTTTTGAATATCTTAATTTTGATATTTTCTTAATTTTTCTTATAGTATTTTTATTTTTTTTAATATTACTCGTTCCTTCTCCACCAGTTGTCAAATTCGTTAAAGTTCCATTATCTTCAATTCTTCCTATTATTTTTATTAATTCTATTTCTTTATCATTTGATTCTTTTTCTGTTAAATTTTCATGTATTATTTTCAATAATGGTTCACTGTTGGTTTCTTTTAATATTTTCAAATATTTTGAATAAAATCTAATATTTTTATTATTTAATCTATATTTATGTTGTTTTGGTCTATTTATATTTCCTTTTCCTACATATATAGGTTCATATTCAAATTTATAACCACCATATACGTATTCTCCTTTTTTTCTATGATCAAAAAAAATATAAACGCATTTATTGTTCATAACGGTATAATTTTTTATTATATATAAATTTTTTTTAAAAATGTTTAAACTTTTATAATTTATTGATACTAAAATAATTTATGATGGTGTTTAAAGATAAATTATATAGTAATGCAATAATCAATGTATTTGAAATTAAATCAGATTCAATTGAAGTTTTAAGAAACTCCATTAAAATTGCTTTTTCTACACATCACGAGGTAATAGGGTTTACTAGTACTGTTAATACATTAATATTGTATTGGAAAGATAATAATAATATTATCAGATTTAAAACACCGTTTGATGAAGATAAATGTTTTGAATTTGTTAAAGAATGGTTATATAATATTGAAAATATAGATAGACAAAAAGATATAGATATTGGTGGTTCATCAGAAGATGACTATGGTTTTGGGTTTAAAATTGTATCAAGTAATAAGGGATATGAATTATTTAAAATAGACTGTATGAATTTATATTATGATTAATGTTTTAAGTAATTATCATAAGCAATATAATTATTAGTATATATTAATATTATTAGTAACTTCTTCACCAAACCAATCTAAAGGTTGAAAATTCTGAATTATATCCTTGTTTTTAGATTCTATTTCTATTAGTTTTAATCCATCATCAAATATATCAATTATCATAAGATAATCATCATAATGCTTTTTATATCTATCCTTTTGCATAGAATATGCATTTTTAGTATATATTTCTATATCTTTAAATTCATGTTTATTTCCTATTTTTTCTCTTTCCATACCAAACCCTTTCTTAACATCAAAATAACATCTACCGTCATCATATCTTTTTATTCTTATAGAAACTGGATTATCTGGTTTAGTTAAATACCATTGTTCTATTCTTGTTTTTGTATATGTATCAAAATCATTTGGAAAATCCTTTAAAATAAATCTTCTTTCATATTCTGTTGTAATTTTTTGCATTTTATTATATTTTTTATTTTTTGACAGTTAATGTAATCTTCTTTATCTAAAAAATATATGAATAATTCAGTTAATTTTCTTATTTTCTTATTAGGTTCTATTCTTCTTAATTCATATGATGTTTCTTCCATTTCTATCAATATTTCAGCGGGATTTCGTAATTTTAATAGTTCATAATCATTTAATTTTTTAGATTTTATTGAAACGTTAATATGATTAAATTCTTCTTGTAAATAAATAAAATGTCTTATTACTCCTATTAAATATTTATCTATCATTTATTAATTTATTAATTTTTAACTTTCTTAATTTGGGATTACCTGGATCAATAATATAATAAAATAAATTTATTCTGTAATCGATACTAATTTGAGTTTCGTATTTTTTATTATTAGTTATAATATCACCATTTTCTAATTGATAACATATTTCATTTATTAATGGATTATAAAAAGTATTTACTATTTTAATATTGTATCCCCCTATCAGTTAATAATAAATTTTTATATTTTTTAAAACATGTTACCATAAATGTCAATCTTTTTTCATGTTCTTGTCCACCGGTTGAATCATTTAAGTATTGTTCTAACCATATTGATATTTCCGATTCTGTTTGATAATCTAATTTAATAGGTTCTATTTGCATTTCTATAAAATTATGGGTGTTTCTTTTTTCATGATTCTTTTATATTGTTCCCATAAAGGTTCAATGGTATTATAATATCCCAATTATTTGCGGTTGAACCAAATGGTAAATCACAAACAATTAAATCAATAGATTTATCTGGTATATTTTTCATTATTTCTAAACAATCACCATTATACGCTTTATTTGTTTTCATATTATATTTCTCTATTAATGTATTTAGAATAATCTTTTTTAGTTGGTTTATAATCTTTGTCTTTAAACAATTCTGATGATATAATATAATCTGCTGTTGACCTATTAGATGCTGTTGGTATATTATATAATACAGATAATCTTAATAAAGCTTTAACATCAACATCATGTGGTTGAACTGACATAGGATCCCATAAAAATATCAAAACATCAATTTCTTCATTTGTTATTCTTGCTCCTAATTCTTGATCTCCTCCCAATGGACCACTTTTAAGTATTTCCATTTCTGTTGAATATCCTTTTTCATCTAATACCACCATTATTAATTTACCAGTAGTGCCGGTACATACTAATTTATGTTTACTTATTCTTTTAGCATTATACTGTACCCATTCTATTAAATCTTCTTTTCTATTATCGTGTGCTACTAACCCAATTGTTTTTCTCATATAATTTATTTATTTTTCTATGTCTATTTTTAATTTTTTCTAGATCATTTATACTTATTTTAAAGTTACCTTGCATCCCTATTCTACCACATAATTCACATGGTGTTATAGTATGACCATAACATCCTTTATGTGGACACGGTTCATTTGTTCTAAAAGTTTTAAAAGAATGTTCTTTAGTATAATCCTTTAACCATTTATTATTCATTATTTAAATTATTTAATATATTATAAATTTTATTTTTTCTGTATTTAATAATTCTATCATCACAATCAATAGTTGCATATCTTATAGATATCATATTATCTTCAAATAACCATATATCACCATTGTTATAAATATAAATTTTCTTATTTAAATCATTTAAAATATTAAAAATAAAATAATTAACATCTGGTATGATCAATGTACCAACTTGTAATAATTTACTTTTTTGTTTATATTTGATTTCAAACATTGGTGAATTAGTAATTTCAAAATCTGGATATGCACCTCTTTCGATGAAGTAATCTTTAACTATTTCATTTTTAATTTTTCTAATTTTATATTCTAATTCTTTTTCTTTATTTTCCATATCACCAGATGATAATTCACTACCGTATGATTCCCACAAAGATTTATGTAAATATTTTAATTTTTCTAATTCTTTTTCTAATTTTTCTAATTTTTCTAATTGTTCGTGTTTATTCATAAATTATTTTAATTTTTCTCTAACTTGCATTAAACATTTCCCCAATAAGTTCATACCTTCCCATTTTTTTTCATCTAATACTCTATCATCTGACCAATGTAATCCAATTCCCCATATTTTATCAAATGGTGATGCTTCAACTATTGTTTTATCACCAGTTGATAATAATAATTGTTTTAATTTAATATTTGATGACCATTTTGCATAATTAACATCAACCATTATTTGATAAGATACTTTTAACCATTCATCACTATTAAAATTTTTAACTTCTCTTCCCAATTTTTTATTTTGTTTTGGATTTGGTTCATTTAATATTTTTTTAGCGGTTTCAGTATCATTAAAATATAATGATTTCTCCCACATGAAGGCTTGTTCACTATTATCAAATTTATGGTTTTTGTATTCAAATCTACACATGTACCAATTTGATAATTCTGTTCCCCAAAAATAAACATGTGTATCAGTTACTCTTTCCATTTTATTATTTTTTTTAATTTTTCAATTCTTTCTACATGAACTATTATATCATTTAATGGATAATAATTATTACCTAATTTTACTCTAAAATCAAATTGGTCATATCTTATCATTTCCTTGGTCGTTTTATCAACAACATCCATGTTTAAATAATTTGATAATTCATAACATATTTGTTTTCTAGCTTTTTCTGTATTAAATTCAAAAAAAAATCTTCCTAATATATTATTAATATCATTTTTTATTTTTTCTGATCTAATTTCTTTTTCCATCTTTCTATAATTTTATCAATTTTTTCTTTTCTTTCTTTTAATAAATCTGTATATGTAAAATCCATGTAATATAAAGTACTATTTGGTTTATCTAGTGGTTTAACTTCAATTAAATCAGTTGATATTAATTTTGCATAAAAATTTTCATTCATATAATTCAAATATAAAATAATATAATTATATTCTTATATAATGAAAATTAAAAAAAGTTATAAATTTATTTGATAAACATCTATTTCTTTTATTCCTTTTAATTCCTTTATGTCCTTATAATAATATCTTTGTACATCTGTTAGTAGCCTTGATGATCTTTTAACATCATCTCCTTCATTTTTAAATTTTATAAAATCTACTTTGTGTTCTTTTAATAAATCTTTAATATCAATATTTTCATCAAATGAAGAAAAAACCACATTACCTGGTTTACATACTTTTCCTTCTATTCTTGCAGCACTATTTACTACATTTCCCATATAATCAATCATTTTATGTCCTTGTAATTCAATTATAGTTTCATGTACTTCTCCATAACAAATTCCGATTCTAATATTTATATTTTTATTATTTACTTTAATTGGATTTTCTTTTAATTCATTTTGTAATTCTATTGCAAATTGTATTGAATTTTCAATATTCTTGAATGTTACCATATAAGCATCACCGATATATTTAATTATTTCTCCTTTATGTTTTTTTGTTAATTTGTCAAATCTGATAGATTGTTCTTCTAATGCAATCATCATATCATCTTTATTATCCTTCCATTTAATTGCACTATCTATAATATCTGTAAAAAGAATAGACATTTTTATTGTTCCTTTTTCTATTTCCATTTTTTCATTTAATATATTGGTAAATTTTTTCATATTTCATATTTTTCTTTTATTGTATTGGTTCTTCTCCACCTGGTTGTGGTTGAGATGGTTCTTCTCCACCTGGTTGTGGTTGAGATGGTTCTTCTCCACCAAAATCACCTCCTTGTGGTTCTTCGCCTTCACCTCCAAATTCTCCGTTTTCCCCACCACCAAAGAATGGTGCACCAGGACCTGATGATTTACCCATATCCATATCATCTTCTGTTCCTTCTTCACCTTTAAGTGATCCACTTTCTTTTATTTTATATTTATTATTTTCTGCAATATCTTTATCGGTAAATTTCATAATGTTTCTAATTATCCATTCCATAGATAAATAAGATTCTCCTTCTGTATTTTGTAAATTAGATGATAATGTAGATGCAATAGTTGATCTTTTTTCTAAATTAGATAAGAATTTCCATTCTTCAAATAATTCATTTGAATTGAATGTTATACTAAGATTATTAATAAAATTATAATCTTGCATTAATTCTGGGAAATCCCTCATCATTTGTATTTTAAGTGGTTTTATTAATATTTCCCTAAAAACTGTTCTAATTCTTTTGATAAAGTTTTGGAATTTTATTTCGTCTCTTGTCACTTCAGAAGCATCTTGATATAAGTTACCACCACCTGATTCTTTTTCAAACCTAGTAAAAGGTATTCTTGATGTTTTTTTAAGATTTTTTTCAAACCAATTTAATATCTGATCTTCATTTAAATCATTACCTTGTGGTGTTTCAATAGATATATCTGGTGTTCCTCCTTCACTAGAAGACGGAAACCAAAAATCTTTACTATGTGGTATATGGGAACTGCCATTAATACTTACTGTTCCCATATTATCATCCCATTGTATATCTTCGTGATATTCTGACATTAATTGATATATCTGTTGTTCAGCTTGTTGTCTTGATAATCCACCAACTGGTATGACGAATTTTTTATAAATTGCAGCTTGGTTAATATTATATAATAATTTAGTTTGTTCTATTAATTTCAATTGGTTATATGGTCTGATTAGTGGTTCTACATATGATGTTTCAGCATAATCCTGATTATTACCATATGATATATAAATTATTTGAGCATCTAATAAAACACGTCTTAATCTAGGATCATCAGGATATTGTATCCAAACAATGGTTTGTGTTTCTGGATCAGCTGCTGGTACCAATGTCAATGGATCAAGTTTTACTAAATCAGTTATATTTTTTTGTTTTTTATCATATACTATTTCAAATGCAATAAACCCATCAATTAATAAGTCTTTTAAATGATTCCATGCTGTTATACCATCATTAAAACCAAATACATTATATAATTTTTGAAAATTCTCATGGACTTTTTTTCTTATAATATCATCAAATTCATCTGGTAAATCAGATGTCCAACAAAATTTATTTTTATCATTAAATATAACAACTTCATCTGCAATTTGGTTAATAAAATCTCTTATTTCATCTTTTATAGAATATTGTCTTAATATTTTTCTTTTATCAAAATATGATCTATCTAATTGTGCTATTGATTTCTTATCTAAAATTTTAGAAATCATTTTTTTAGTGAATAAATCATACATATATGGTCCTTCTGTTATATTCCCCATATTTGAATATGATTCAGGATTTTCTGAAGCCCCAATTGCGAATGATTGTTTTGTATTATCTATATCATATAATAAACCATAATTACTTATTTTTCTTAACATTTTATTAAAAAATCCTTGATTCATACCAGTTCCATTTAATAAATTCTGGTTTCTTTGTTGTCTATAAGATGCCATTTAATATTATTAATTTTAAGTTATATATAAAATAATTATAATTCAAATTATAAAAAATTGATTATTATTAAAATAATTAGTATATTTGCATAAGTAATAACTTTAAAATTATAATATATGATAAATAAAGGTATTAGAATACAAAACAAAGAAGATATTAAAATATACTTTTTTGGAGGTAAAGGTAAATTTATACTAAAATCAAATAAAACTGGTAAATGGTTCATGTATAAAATGACAAAACCTAAAGACAATGATGAAATATATTATATTTCTGTATTATTAGATGGATATTATCAATATTTAGGTGTTATTAAAATTGATGATATTGATTACATAAGAACTAAAAAGGTTAAAATTGATAATAATCACGAATCAATAAAGGGTATAAAATGGTTATTGAAACAATTTAAAAATGATAAAAAATTCCCAAATGATATGGAATTTTATCATATGGGAATTTGTTGTTGTTGTGGTAGAACATTAACAGTGAAGGATAATATTGAATTGGGAATTGGTCCTATTTGTTTTAAAAATTATGGTAAAAAAAATAAAAGAATTATGAGAATAGTAAAAATTAGAGAATTAAAGAAAAATATTAAAAATAAATAATTTATATATACATTATAAAAATAAATAGGATTGATTATGGCAAAAATTAAAAAATTTAATGAAATGGATGATTTAATTAATAAAGAAAAAGATACCATTTCTAAAGGTATAAAATCAAATAATATATGGGTAATATTAACAAATTATAGTACAGATATAGGAACAGTTTTTATTAATAAATCAGATGCTGAAAAGTTAGCTGATATCCAAAATAGAATAAGTTATAATTACTACCGCAAAATTAATAAAAATATGACAGATGAAGAATTTGATAATTATTTTAAAAATAATGATTATCATAAAGTTAAAGTGATATCACTAGAAGATGCAATAGAACATGTTAATGACATTATTCGTGAAGATTCTACACGACATGATGATTCATACTAAAAATAAATAGTAATAATGTTAAAATATAATGAATATTTAATTTTAGAAAAATATGAAGAAAATTTAAAATATAAATTGTCTAGGATGGGTATAAAGGATAAAGATGAAATAAAATATTATCTTAATGCCGCAAAAAATGGTAATTTAGGACATGAATTAAAAAAGAATGGTAAAAAATTCACATTTGGTGTTTTATTAGCAATTTTTAAAGATGCCATACAGGCTAAAAAACAAACAGATTTAAAACAAGGTGCTGTTAAAATGGTACATAGACTAGTACCAATTATATTAGCACCTTTTTTCCCAATATTATCTATAATGGGGTATATATTAGGAACATCAAGAGCATTTAACAAAATTATTAATCCAATATTATTTAATCCTGGTAATAACTATAATGAATTTCTTAAAAAAATTATAGATAAATCAATGAAAGTAGCAGAAGGAGAAATACCAATAAAAGATAGATTTAGTAGAGCATTTGTAGTATCAGATAATTTAGTATCAGCAATAAAACCTGAAATATTACAAGAATTTTCAATTTATTTAGCTAATAAGATTTATAATATGGATTTATCAGAAGTTGTACCTGATTATTTCGTAGAAAATGAATTAAAAAAATATATAAATGATAATTTTAATGTAGATCCAAAAATTCCATTAAAAGAAGGTTATTCTATTGATTCATTCAAATAGTTTATAATTATTTTCTATATTTCTTAATTTTTTATAATAAGATTGTAAATCATCTTCATATGTTTTAACTGATTCATCTAAGTTATCTAATAAATTTTTTAATTTTTCTTTTACTTCACTACCATCTTGATAATTATCCATTAATTGTTTCATTAGTGCAATATTAATGGTTCTCATATGTACATGTATCAATAAATACATTAAATTTGTAGATACAACAAAACATTCTTCTATTTTAAGTATATCAAATGCTGATATAGAATAATGATATCCACCATTAGTTTCTAATGTTTTATAAATTGACTCAAAATTAATTGGTATTGGTATTTCTTCCATTACACCGTTTGAATCACTATTCTTATCAAAAATATTACTATAAACACTTGATAATTTATTAAAATAAATCATTTTATAATCAAACGGTAAATAATCTAAATTAATAGCATATAAAACATGTTTATTATTATCAGTAACTCTATAATCTATAGCAAAAATAGGGCAATATAACTTATTACCGTTAAAATTATAATTAATTAAATAAAATTTACCAACTTTAATATTATTTAAAGGACATCCACTAAACCATTTATTAGGATTTTTCCTCATTAAAAATATTTCTTTATTTGATTCTTGTATCAAAGATGGTAAATCATTACCATATTTACCTCTTAATGCTCTAACATAATATTCAAATTTTTTACCATTTTCTTGTAATATAATCATATTTAATTATTTAAGTTTGTAGGTTCACAACTTTCCCAACTATCATATAATCTTCCATCACTTCTAATTATTAGATAATTACCCATCATACAATTATCAACTAATTTTATACTTATACCATTATAATTATAATTATTTCTTGAAATCTTGTCGCCATTATTATCTAAATAGTCAGATATTTTATCTAAAATATTATCAGATGCCTTATTAATTTTTATCCATTTATTTATTGGGTTTTCATCATCAGTGCACCATAAATTTTTAAATGTTAATTGATCAGCACCTAATTCTTTTACTGCATTAAATATTTCTTCCATAGTATATTTATCATATTCCTTAATAAGATTTATACTAATTCTTAAAATAAACCCATTATCTTTTATTTTTTTACATATTGTAGGTAAATGAAATAGTAATTTATTTTTAACATCTATAATATTTAAATTATTCTGATAATTAATTATATCAAATACAGATAATGAAACTACCTTTAAATTTATATCTTTTAATATTTTTAAATTATCATCAGTCATTAATACACCTGTTGTCTGTAACTCAATATTAAACGGTTTGTCTAATTTCTTATTTAATTCTCCAAATTTTTTAATAAAATTCATATTTTGTGCAGGTTCACCATTGTCACTTGTCAATACAGCATTACTACAATAATTACTAACTAACATTAAACTATTTAAATACTTATCTTCACTTATTACTTGGTTATTTATTTCTTTCATTTTTAAATGTGCACTATGAATTCTAGCTATACAACTTTTACATGCATTTACACATCCCTTTAAAGGTACATTTATCTGTAATGATGATATGTTTGATACACTTTCATTAACATTATATTGATTTAAATACTTATCTAAACACAGAGGACAAATATCAAAATGTGTGAATTTTTCAAAGGTTTGAATATATTTCATAAATGTTTTTTTTTATTATATATATTAAATCATATTTGGGAAAAATTCATCTAACCATCTATTTTTACTTGATGATGCATATGCCCCTTTAGATTTTTTAAAAAAATCTGTTCTATTTTTATATTTTAAAGATTCTTCTTTACATTTTTCATATGTCCAATAACCTGTTGGTTTTTGTTTTGGTGTCATATGTGAACATATATCATTTATCCAATTATTTCTATAAGATGCACTATATGCTGAATTATTACCTCTTTTAAAATTATTTATATGATTTTTGAAAGAAAACCAAAAAATCTTCAGTTTGTTGGATGAATTTCAAATTATTTTTTAAATATTTTTAATTTTTAATTAAT
>Ga0265294_10005397_pt1 | contig 15610 bp, 15 predicted proteins | sample MunlanPumphouse3_FD_192504 | JGI IMG/M metagenome (GOLD analysis project Ga0265294, IMG submission 192504) | Groundwater microbial communities from a municipal landfill in Southern Ontario, Canada - Pumphouse #3 | ecosystem: Environmental > Aquatic > Deep subsurface > Groundwater | place...
CTTGAGCCAGCGGGGTAAATAAATCGCCCTCCACAAACCGCACTCTCTCTTCTACACCTAAGCTTTGAGCGTTTTCCCGGGCAAGTTCTAAGGCTTGCGGGCTAATATCCACCGCCACAACTTCGGTCTGGGGAAGATAATGAGCCAGACTGAGCGCAATTACTCCGCTCCCTGTGCCCAGATCTAATATTTTCGGCTTCTGCCTCTTTTGTAAAAGCCGGAGAGCTTCCTCCACCAGCACTTCCGTATCCCATCTGGGGATCAGAACTTCCGGTGAAACCCGAAAAGAAAGAGACATAAACTCTTTTTCACCCAGGAGGTAATGCAAGGGGGTAAAAGAGCCTCTCTCCCTGATGAAAAAGGTGTACTGGGTCCACGTATCCTCAGGGAGATTCGATTTCGCCTCCAGCAATAATTGCAACCCCTCTTTTTGCCAAGCCTTAGCCAAGAGCAACCGAGCTTCCTGTCTGGCATCTTCCAGGGCAAAACCTTGTTCCCTTAAAAAAGAAACCGCCCACTGAAGAGCTTTTTCCCCAGTTTGCGGTCTGTCTTGGCTGTTTAGGCTCATGAATCCACCTTCTTTAATTTCTCGGCTTGATCAGTGGTAATCAAAGCATCAATGAATTCATCCAGTTCACCCAGCAGAATCCCTTCTAAACGGTGAGAAGTCAAACCGATCCGGTGGTCCGTTACTCTTCCTTGCGGAAAATTATAGGTGCGAATGCGCTCACTACGGTCACCACTGCCGACCATCACCTTACGAACATTAGCTGTTTCGCCGGATTGTTCCTCTTCGGCCTTTTCCAAGAGGCGAGCACGCAACACCTTCATCGCTTTATCCTTGTTTTTATGCTGGGACTTTTCGTCCTGGCAGGAAACTACGATGCCGGTGGCTATGTGGGTAATCCGAACCGCTGATTGAGTGGTATTAACCGATTGCCCTCCGGGACCGCTAGAACAAAAAATATCTATTCTGATGTCATTGGGACTTATCTCAATATCTACCTCTTCTGCTTCCGGTAAGACGGCCACTGTAGCTGCAGAAGTATGAATACGACCACCCGATTCGGTCACGGGAACACGTTGTACCCTATGAACACCACTCTCGAACTTGAGCCGACTGTAAGCCCCTTTCCCTTCGATCATCACAATTGCTTCTTTAAATCCCCCGATATCCGTATAGTTAGAAGAAAGCATTTCTACTTTCCAACCGTTTTTTTCCGCATAACGGGTATACATTTTCAACAAATCTGCCGCAAAAAGGGCGGCCTCATTACCGCCGGTGCCACCCCTAATTTCCATAATGACGTTCTTTTCGTCATTGGGGTCACGGGGCAGAAGCAAGACCTTTAACCGCTCATCCAAGGCATCCTGCCTTTCCCGCAGGTTAGCCAGATCTGTTTCTACTAATTCTTGAAATTCATCCTCTAATTTGCTTTCTAAAAGCTCCTCGTTTTCTGTAATGTTTTGCAGAATCTGTTTGTATTCCCGATAAGCCATGACCACCTCTTCTAAAGCGGCATGGGCTTTGGTATGCTTTTGCCATTCACTCTGAACCGCAATTACTGCCGGATCGCTGATTAAACTGGTTAATTCTTCATAACGCTCTTCTAGTTGTTGTAATTTCTCTAACATTGTTGCTTCACTTCCCTATCTGAATACGAGTCGTCCTCCAAAATGAAATGTACGGTCGGGCAAAGCTCAGATCCGGTGAATTTTTGCCCTTCTTCTGCCTCTAAGACCTTCTGTAAAGCGCAAACCGCCACTTCTATCTGTCTTTCATCAGGTTCCCTGGTTGTTAACTTCTGTAACCATAAACCAGGGATACTAAAAAACCGGAACACGGCTAAATGCTGGTATTTGCCGGTGATTTTTAAAAATTCATAAGATACTCCCGCCACTACAGGCAAGAGGAGTACCCGCGATAAAAAGCGTGTCGTCAAATCAGTCTCCTGGATGAGCGAAAAAACCAGGATGCTGATGACCATCACGAAAAGCAGGAAACTGGTGCCGCAACGAGGATGCAAAGTAGAATAAGGTTGAATGTTTTCCACGGTTAATTCTTGCCCCGCCTCATAAGCGTGGATGGTTTTATGCTCAGCACCGTGATACTGAAAAACTCTCTGAATATCCTTCATCACAGAGATCGCTACTACATAAAGTAAAAAAATGAGAATCCTGAAAATGCCTTCGATCAGGTTTTGGAGAAAATAACCCGGGACATACGCTTCTAAAAGATACGCTAGCCCCACCGGTAAAAGAAAAAACAAGGCTGTGCCTGCAACTAAAGCAAAGGCCACTGAAAGCCCCATTTCCAAGGGCGTAATTGTTTCTCCTTCGCCGTCACCCTCTACAACCTGATTCGCAGAAAAAGTTAAGGTCTTGATACCCGAAATTAAAGATTCAATTAAAGCAACAAAACCCCGAATAAAGGGTAACTTAAGCAGCCGAAAACGGTCCATCACAGAATTAACACTCTCTGTTTTTAAGATAATCTCTTCCGGAGAACGCCGTACAGCAACAGCCATATTCTTTTTTCCGCGCATCATCACGCCTTCAATGACAGCCTGGCCGCCATAACTTGTACGGGACATTGTTTCTCCACCTTTCGGCACTACAACAGTCTAGTGCTACAAACTTCCGGTACTACAAAAACCTACAGAAAAAGATAGCAGAGCCGGAGCTCTGCTATTTATGGACTTATTCTAGACCGTACTTGGTTTTGAAACGTTCTACACGCCCCTTCGTGAAAACGTTACGCTGTTTTCCCGTATAAAAAGGATGACATTTTGAACAAAGTTCTACGCGTAATTCCTGTTTGGTGGAACCTGTTTCAAAAGTCTCCCCGCAAGCACATGTAACGGTCGCCTGATGATATTTGGGATGAATTGCATTTTTCATACTTACACCTTCTTTCAACACTCAATCTGTATGCTTAAACTAAATTCCGCATGTTTTATCTATTACATTTTGTAATTATAGCATACCGCTTGCTTGTGTGCAAGGTTGACTTTAAATATTTTAAGCAGGCGCCGGAATCCTCTTACGCATACTGGGCCTTTTTATCGATGCGATGCCGTGCTTCTAAAAACCGTACTGTCCCAGACACTCCTCGCATTACTACCGTATGTGTTGTCACATAATTACCATAATAACGTACACCTTTCAGAAAATCCCCGTCCGTAACACCGGTCGCCGCAAAGATAACATCTTCGCCTTTTACTAAATCATCTAAGGTGAGAATCTTTTTCAAATCCGCCACACCTAGCCTATGAGCGCGTTCTATTTGTTGCTGATTTTCGGGCCAAAGTCTCCCCTGGAATTCACCACCGGTACAACGCAAAGCTGCGGCAGCCAATACTCCTTCTGGAGCTCCACCAATGCCGATCATCATGTCCACACCCGAACCTGGAATACAAGTAGCGACGGCCGGGGAAACATCACCATCTGTGATCAACTTAATCCGGGCACCGATTTCTCTTAATTCGGCGATGATTTCTTCATGCCGCTCCCGATCTAAGACCACAACCGTTACATCCTCGATAGTTTTATGTAAACTCTTGGCTACCGCTTTGACATTCTCCGTAACAGTGGCATCTAGATGGAGCTTACCGGCAGCTGCAGGCCCTGCGGCTATTTTTTCCATATACATATCCGGCGCATGAAGCAGACAATGTCTCGGCGCAACTGCCAAGACAGAGATAGCCCCCGTCAATCCTTTGGCGACTAAATTAGTTCCTTCCAAAGGGTCAACAGCCACATCAACTTCCACGTTGCGGCCTCGTCCAACCTGTTCCCCGATATAAAGCATAGGGGCTTCGTCCATCTCCCCTTCCCCAATGACTACTGTACCGTCAATATTGACAGTATCAAACATGCTGCGCATCGCTCCAACGGCAGCGCCATCAGCAGAATTCTTATCGCCGCGCCCCCACCAACGCCCGCAGGCGATGGCCGCAGCCTCTGTAACCCGGGCAAACTCCAAGGTCAATTCTCTGTCCATAATTGAGCCAACTCTTTCCGTAGACATCTTTCTCTTTCCTCCTCTTTAGCGGGCCTGCCAATCCCGCATAAATTTCTCTACTCCTAATGCTGTCAACGGATGTTCAAACATTTGCTGGAATACTTTATAGGGTATCGTCGCTATATCAGCCCCCGTTTTTGCCGCTTCGATGACATGAAGAGGATGCCGGATACTGGCGGCAATTACTTTCGTCGGTAAAGCATAGCGTCTGAACATTTCCACGATATCACGCACCACCCCAATGCCATCAACACCGATATCATCCAACCTACCCACAAAGGGGCTGACATAAGTAGCCCCGGCTCTGGCCGCTAAGAGAGCCTGATTTTGAGAAAAAACTAAAGTAACATTGGTTTTTATCCCTTCTGCCGCTAAAATAGGCAGACATCTAACTCCCTGCTTGGTCATGGGGATTTTCACAATGACGTTATCACGAATTTGGGCTAATTCACGTGCTTCCTGAAGCATTTCCTCCGTCTCATAAGTCAGCACTTCGGCGCTGACGGGACCAGGAATTAAAGCCGAAATTTGCCTAACGATCTCCCGAAAATCTCCGTTTTCCTTGGCCACTAAGCTGGGATTGGTAGTAACCCCCGTAACGGCACCATATGAGGCCACATCTCGGATTTCGGTAAGATTGGCCGAGTCTAAAAACAATTCCAAAACTTTCACCTCCCCAAATTAAAAGGGGTTAATCCCTAAATAACCCCTTTTTTGTAACCCATCAAGCTTTGCCGCTACTGCCGAACACACGAATCTTTTCTCGCACAATCGCTGTCATGGCCTCACGGGCGGGCCCCAAAATTTTACGGGGATCTATCTCGTGAGGATTGGCAGCTAAGACCTCTTTGATCTTTTGCACAAACGCCTCCCGGATATTTGTATCAATATTAACCTTACGCACTCCCAGCGAAATCGCCTTCTGCACATCGGCATCTGGCACCCCGGAAGAGCCGTGCATCACAATGGGTATATCCACCAAGTCCCGAATTTTCGCCAGTCTCTCAAAATCTAGCTTCGGTTCGAATTTATACTGACCATGTGCTGTGCCGATGGCTACTGCCAAAGAATCGACCCCGGTTTTTTCTACAAAGTGTTGTACATCGGCCGGGTCTGTCAACATGGCTTCTCTTTCCAAAACAGTAATATCGTCTTCCGTACCGCCAATTGTCCCAATTTCCGCTTCGGTGGATACTCCCACTGTCGCAGCAATTTCGACAATTTTTTTAGTGACGGCGATATTCTCTTCTAAAGATAGTTTGGAGCCATCAAACATTACGGAAGAAAAGCCTTTGACCACACACTGTACAACCTGCTGAAAATTTGTGCCGTGATCTAAATGCAGACAAACGGGAATCTTCGTGTTCTTAGCTGCTGTCGTAACAAGTCCTACAATATAATCTACTCCGGCATATTTAATCGCGCCTTGGCTTGCCTGGATAATTACCGGTGATTTTTCCGCTTCGGCAGCCGCTATAATTGCCTGGATAATTTCCATGTTATTGCAATTAAAAGCTCCCACAGCATAGTTCCCTTTTTTCGCCGCCGCTAATAATTCCTTCCCCGCTACCAGTGTCATTTATTTACCCTCCTAAAAAACTTATAATCTTATGTTTATTTATTTTTTACCTTGCCCTTCCTTTTTACTCGTTTATCATCTAAAGAACAGCAGGAATTCGCCTGAAGCTCAAAGCCCCGCATCAGCTTCACCTTTTGCAAATCCTCGGCAGTTTCGGCAAAAATGATCCCGACAGCATGACAATAAGGGCAGTAAACCTCAATATGTTCAGGAAATACATCAATTTCTAACTGTTGCGTTCCACAGCTACAAGAAATCAGATTCTTGGCCAGTAAGTTGCGCACAATTTCCAAAATACGCTGCATTACTTCCGGATTTTGCACATATTGTTCATAATCCAATTCCTTGATTAATTCCCGGACTGTCTGTTCCCCCTGCTGAATTGACCGGATAACGTCTCCTTTATTGCCCAAATGAGCAATTTCTAAACCTGTATTCTGGCAGATTAACGAATAAGCCTGTGTATTCCAAATCTCCTTGCCTTGTAATTTAAAGATATGCTTTTCTTCGCAAATTAAACACTCAGTCTGGAGGTAATAGGTATTTCTCCCTTTACGATTTAGCATCATAATACAATGACCGCAGTCACAAAAAATCTTAATGTGCCCGTTCTTGCCACAACTAAAGCGCGAGATAGAATAAAGATCCATCTTACCACATTTAGAACAACGTAAGGCCGCAATCGTTCGGGTAGACATTAACATCATATTACCTCCTTTCGGCGCTAATAGCTAATAATCATCAAAAATTATTCTGCAATAAAATTATTCTGCATTTATTGCTAAAATCCTGCCGAAAAAGGCCAGTTATTGTTTGATCTTTTTTTCCAAAAGCGCTTGTAATTCTTGCAGCTGAAAAGGTTTTTTTAATACAGCATCTACTAAGGGATTGGCAGAAAGCTCCTCGAGTTTCTTTTCACAATCACAATAGCCACTGATAATAATGATTCTCGGTTTTTTCCCCTCCCTAAGAATCTGTTCCAGCGTCTTTCGTCCATCAAAGCCGGGCATTCTAACATCTAAGAGCACCCCCTGGAAATCATGGTTTTCAACAAGTGTTAGAGCCTCTTCCCCCGAACCAGTCGCGATTGCCTCATAACCTAACATCAAACACGTTTCCAGCAATAAATTGCGGATGCCCTCCTGGTCATCGACAATCAAGATTTGAGCATCCTTCTGAGCATCTTTCTCTTTTAGCATAGACACAACCTATCCACTCCTTTAAAACCTAACTTACTATATTACTTTGAGCGAGTATTATGTCATCCTCTAAATATACTTTGGGAAGTGAGGAATTAACTGCCGTCCGACGCATGGGGACCACAGCTTCCATGCCAACCTCCAAGTCTTTTACCGCGGAAACATCCACCATCGTTAACTGCATCCCTACCTTACCGATAATGCGGCCTGCTCCACCGGGGAAATGCACGGCAGGACGGAATTTGTCCCAGCCAAAATAAGTTAAGCATAATTTGGCGGTTCCTTTCAGCAGGTCTAAAAGGCCGGCAGGTTTTAAAAGAGGTTCTAGTTGCACTCCATCCGTAAAGCCTACTGGCAAAACCGCTACCAGTATGTTACGCCGCGACTTGAAGGTGCGTCCATAACCCACCGAATGCCCACGAGGTAATTCTCTAATATAAATTACTTTCGCTTTGCAATGCCAAGTTTCCTTTAACTTAATTTTTTTAGACAACTGGGGAGAAGGAGCTTGTCCGTATAAAAGGGTCCCTACCCGCACCATGTCTAAGGACATCTCCGGCATTTCAAGGACCGCAGCACTATTGGCGATATGCCTGATCAAGCCTTTGATGCCCGCCTTTTCTAACTCCGCGCAAACCTCTTGAAAGAGCCGAAACTGTCGCTGACTATAACTTTTGTTCCGCCACGTAGCTGTAGCCAAATGGGAATAAACCCCTTCCAAGATTAGTCCAGGAGAAGAGAGAATTTCCCGGGCTACGGCCACAACCTCTTCCGGCCACAAACCAAAACGTCCCATCCCTGTCTCCACTTTAAGATGAACTGAGATGGTCCCCCCCTGTTCTCTCTGCCACTGGCTTAACCAAGCCACTGCCTGACGGCTGGCAACTGTAGCCGTTAAATTATAGCGGGCCAGCGCACTTATTTCTTCCGGTAAAAAAGGGCTAAACACTAAGATAGGAACCTTAATTCCACCCTCACGCAGTTCTTGCCCTTCTTGTACGCCGGTTACGGCCAGCATCTCAATCCCCGACTTCTCCAAGACCCTGGCGACCTCAAGGGCGCCTAGACCATACGCATCGGCCTTCACAACACCAAGAAGTTTAACTGTCGGTCCGATCATTTTTCTGATTTCCCCATAGTTATGTTTGAGTGCCCCTAGATCCACCTCCACCCAACGTGTCCCCCCATTTGCCGCAAGCACGATCAATCCCTCCCTTTAGTACCTCTGAGAGTCTTTTTCAGCTTAATCAACCTTCTGATGTTTTTTTGATAGAGGGGCTCCAGGTTTGTCCATAACCGATAGTAAAAAGGAGAAAAGACTAAATCATATTCACCAATAAATTCGGTGAACGTTCCGTTGAAGCCCTTTTTAAAGCGATACAAACCATAAAGAGGATTATCCTCCGATAAGTCCCCGGAAACACCGCGGAAATCATAAACCTTGCAGTTGTTGGTCTTGGCCCATTTAATCATCGTCCACTGGATTAAATAATTAGGCATGACATTACGGTGAGCATTAGAAGAAGCACCATAAATGTACCACGCCTTATCTCCGAAAAGGTACGCCAAGGTCCCCGCAATCGGCTGGCCTTGATAATAGGCGAGAAAAAGCTTCATATAACCGGGCGGGACTAATGAATCCCACATATCGGCAAAGTACTGATAAGGTCGCACCAAAAATTTGTCCCGTTCGGTTGTCTCCCGCAGTAATTGATAAAACACCGGTAAATCCTCTCGGTCACAGTCTTCTTTAATCTCAACCCCTTTTTTCTCCGCCAGACGAATATTATACCTGGTTTTAGACTGTAGATTCGCCAGGAGTGTTTCAGGGGTCGGCGTAATATCCAAGCGAAAAACGAATTTTGGCTGCAGTCCTTCAAAACCCCCCTCAAGCCCCGCAGGAACAAAATGCCTTGTTTGGAGATAATCCTTTAAATCACTGTCCTCAACAGAAGCATCAGGGTCAATTTTCAGGAAAATAACCCCCTTTTCCTGGGCAAATTCCCGCACCGCCTGAAAGAGAAAATCCATTAGCTGGTGATCACGCAGGTCGCCTACCGGTCCCCGCGGTGCATAAAAAATCTGTTTACCTAAAACCGGGATACGGCGCGCCAGAAGGCTAAGAGCTGCCACCGGCTGTTTTGCTTCGTTTTCCACGACAATTCGATAAGGTGTCCACTCACCTTTGCTTTTTAATTCTCCCCATTCCCAAGATTGTAAGATATGACTTTTCTCAGCCTGAAGCACGAAACTATTAAAATATTCCTTTTCGGCAAGGGACAATACTCTCGCATCATACATAATTTTTCCTCCGTTAAACATGTTGCTTTGTTAACATTCTTGACTAATTCGCACATTCCTGCTTGTAAAAAAGGTGCAGCCTTGGCCGCACCTATAATTTCCCCCTAAATGCTTAAAAATAACATGTGGCAGGGGGACGTTTCGTTTGCCACACCTTGGCCGTCCCCTTGCCACACCTGCCACAAACATTGCTATCTATATTAAGGCTGCACCTAAAAAATCCCGGAATAAAGGATGGGCGCGATTAGGTCTGGACTTGAATTCAGGATGAAATTGACAAGCGACAAACCAAGGGTGATCTGGAATTTCAATGATCTCAATCAATTGTCCATCAGGAGAGGAACCACTAAAGACCATCCCATGCTCGCTTAACACTTCCCGATAAGCATTGTTGAACTCATGGCAATGCCGGTGTCTTTCCATAACCTCATTTTCCTGATAGGCAGCATAGGCCTTGGTTCCTTCTTTAATTAGGCAAGGATAACCTCCTACCCTTTTGCGATTATTATGTTCTGAACCCGTATCCTCCTTTACAGGATATAAGGAAATCACTGGGTCCGCAGTGTCTGGGTCAAATTCCGTGCTGCCAGCATCAAGACCAACTACATTTTGGGCAAACTCCACAACGGCTAATTGCATCCCTAAGCAAATTCCTAAAAACGGAATCTTCATCTCACGCGCGTATTTGATCGCCTTAATTCTGCCGACTGCCCCAATGTCACCCAAACCACCGTGCACCAGAATACAATCAACATCGTTTAAAACTTCTTCCGGTTTTTTACCGTTATCTAAGTCCGCCGAAGAAACCATCTTAATCTGCACAGAGACATTATGATGTATGCCAGCATGATACAGTGCTTCGCTAACACTCATGTAAGCATCTGGTAACTCCACATATTTACCGACTATGGCTACTTTAACTGAACCTTGGGGATTCTTGAAGCGCTTCACCAGATCGTCCCACTCTGTCAACTGAGCCTGTCCACACTCTAGCCCTAAACGTTTAATCGTAATCTCATCAAGTCCTTGTTCCTTTAAGATCAAAGGCAGTTCGTAAATCGTCTCGGCATCAATAGCCTGAATAACAGCTTCCTGACTGATGTCGCAGAATAAAGCTAGTTTCTCCTCTAACCCTTTGGAAAGAGGCACTTCCGAACGACAAACGATTACATCAGGTTGTATGCCGATACTCCGCAACTCCTTCACGCTATGTTGCGTCGGTTTTGTTTTTACTTCCCCGGCTGCCTTCAGATACGGAACAAGGGTTACATGAATATACATCACATTATCGCGACCCACATCACTTTTAAACTGTCTAATCGCTTCCAAAAAAGGTAAGGACTCAATATCCCCTACTGTACCACCTACTTCGGTAATTACTACATCCGCATCGGCTTCTTGGGCTACGCGCCTGATCGTGGCCTTTATTTCATTAGTAATATGCGGGATTACCTGTACAGTGCCCCCTTCATATTCTCCCTTTCTTTCTTTATTAATCACCGACCAATAAATCTTGCCGGAGGTGGTATTACAAGATTTGCTGACATTAATATCCACAAATCTTTCATAATGACCTAAATCAAGATCGGCTTCTCCACCATCTTCCGTTACAAAAACTTCTCCATGCTGATAGGGGCTCATGGCACCGGGATCAACATTGATATATGGATCAAATTTTTGAATTGTAACCTTTAAACCACGGCTTTTTAAAATACAACCCAATGATGAAGCCGTAATACCTTTGCCGAGGGAAGATACTACACCGCCCGTAATAAAAATATACTTCGTCCCCATTTTCTGTTACTCCTCCCCTTATGTCCGTACTTTTAACACACTTTATCAATTCTATACTTTCAGACTGTCGACGTCAATTATTTATTCTTCCCATTCTTCTTCATCAAGAAAATTTGTTCCATCATTATTTTTATTATGTTTGTTCGCAGACGCCTGTTCTTCCTCTTCAATTTCCGTAAAGATTGAACGACGGCGAAATGGATAGGCATTAAGTCCGGCACGTGACACGGTTCGTCTGACAATTTTTTCTCTAGTCCATTCCCTTAAACCCCAAATACCCTTTCCCGTTGAGGCGAAGCGATTATCTAAGATAATCTCCGTATGTACGGCAGCCATCTTCTGATGGTTATCTAAAGCAATTCCTTTAATCAGAAATGCTTGTTCTAACAAATCACGTAATTTTTTGCTCTGACGATCATCTGACGACTTCAGTAACTCATAAACTATCTCTACTTCCGGTAAATTGGGGTCAATTGCACAAATTTCCTCCATATTATACCACCTCATTATCATTTTCAAATAACAAAGTATTCTAATTATGCTCAGCCTTTTCCTGCAAGAAAAGTAAATAATATTGTTTATTCTACTGATTATTACAATTATCCACGTTAAACTACATTTTTTTCGGTGCACTGACTCCCAAAAGCAAGAGCACATTACGCAAGGTAATGCGGGCCGCATTAACAAGACATAAACGAGCCCGCCGTAACTCAGCTTCATCAGTTAAGACACGGCAGCTATTATAAAAGCTATGGAACAAAGAGGCCAGCTCATGAGCATAACGGGTAAGATGATGCGGTTCATAGCTCACGGCCACACCCACTAATTCATCCGGGAATTCAGCGATTTTCCGGAGTAAAGCCAACTCCTCCTCTGCTTTGAGGAGGGAAAATTCTACTTCCTCAGAGCCTGTCAGCTTTTCGGTACTTGCCTGCAAAATACTGTTGATCCGAGCATGGGCATATTGCACATAATAAACAGGGTTATCGGCTGATTCGGCTTTGGCTAAATCTAAATCAAAATCCAGGTGACTGTCGGGACTGCGCATGACAAAAAAGTAGCGGGCAGCGTCACGGCCAACTTCCTCGATCAGCTCAGAAAGGGTAATATATTGTCCGCTCCGCTTGGACATCCTTACTATTTCTCCACTCTGAAAAAGACGCACCAGTTGCATGAGAATAACATGCAGATTATCCGGATTGTAGCCTAAAGCTTGCATCGCCCCTTTCATCCGGGCAACATGACCATGATGGTCTGCCCCCCAAATGTTAATAACTTTCTCAAAGCCGCGTTCAAATTTATGATTATGATAGGCAATATCAGCGGCAAAATACGTGGCTAAACCATTAGAACGAACTAATACCTCGTCCTTTTCCTCGCCTAATTCAGTTGTTTTGAACCAAAGAGCACCTTCCTTTTCATAAATAAAGCCTTTTTGCTGAAGTTCCTGAATGTTCCGAGTGATGGCCCCGCTCTCGTGCAAACTCTGTTCACTAAACCAAATGTCATACTCTACACCAAAGCTAGCCAGATCTTGTTTGATTTTGCTAAGTTTCTCCCCCAGGGCCTTTTGAATTAAAAATTCTCTTCTTAAATCAGACTCTACCTTTAAGTATTTATCCCCCATCTCGGCAATGAGATTCCGCACCGACTCAATAATATCCTCGCCATGGTAACCCTCTTCAGGGAAATCCACTTCCTGCCCTAAAAGCTGTAAATAGCGGGCTTCCAGCGATTTTCCGAAATTTTCGATCTGATTGCCCGCATCATTAACATAGAATTCTCGGGTAACTTCAAAGCCCGTTGCTGCCAGAACATTACAGAGAGTATCCCCTAAGGCTGCACCACGTGCATTCCCCATATGTAAAAGACCAGTCGGGTTGGCGCTGACAAACTCTACCTGAATTCTCTGCCCCTTACCGAAATTAGAATTGCCGTATTTTTCATCTTCCTCAATTACTTGCGGTAAGACCTGATAAAGCCAATCTGTCCCCAAATAAAAATTAATAAAGCCTGGACCGGCAATTTCCACCTTTTCAAGCCATTGTTGAATATTCGCAAAATTGTCCAAGATGATTTGGGCGATTTGGCGCGGAGCTAGGCGATTCTCCTTGCTTAGTAGCATCGCTACATTTGTGGCAAAATCTCCATGGGCTTTTTCGCGCGGCATTTCCAGCGTAAAATCCGGCAATTCCTGAAAGACCAACTGCCCTTTACTTCGCCCTTGCTGCAAGGCCTTAACTATGGCTAAATATATTTGCTCTTTTTTTAAAGTAAGAATACTCATGTGTCTACTCCTTCCTGACGCTCCTCCACCCGTATTGTTAGAATCTAAGGCTAGAATCAATGGCATTTAATATTACCTAAACAATTATATGTTTGTTCTTGTGACAATGTCAATCCTTCTAGCCCTTTTTATGTTTCCCTCCTTTTTAGCCAGAATCTGTTTCCCTCCTTTTTAGCCAGAAACCGTATAGATAAATTTCGAGGCAGGAGTAATTCTCACAATAGATTCCTCACTCCCTGTTTGGGCGTTATAAAAAATCGCAAATTTCTCCTGGTCAAATGAACCCCTTACTTCCCAAGTCAAAACCTCTTTATTCCAGGTGTTGACGATTAAGGCCGGACGAATGGTTTCTACCTTAAGACGGGGGCTAATCATGGGGCGAAGGCTTGCTACACTGATTTCGGCAGACGGTATTTCTCTAGTATGATGAAACATATAATGCGGAGTAGCTTCAAAGCCAATAATTTCGCCATTATCAAGGGCTACTTCCAGTTTAACCTGGTCCGGGTATAACAAAACCTCACCCTGCTGAGGAATAAAGGTAAATACCCCGACGTTATCCTCCTGATAAGACTTCACCTCTACAAAACCGGTATAATCATGCTTTTCCAAAAAAGCTTGGGCTTTTTCGGCGGCTTCGGTTAAGTCCAATTCGCTGACAGGGACCGGTCTGGGATACATCGCCCAGAGCACCGTACCATCAAGTTTGCTAACATCAATATAGACAGGGACCATTTCGTCTTGAGCCGGAGCAATTTCAAAACCGAAAGTAGGGATATCCCCTACTCCTTCATAGTTGAAAGCGGCCTGACGCCCTTGGGGATCCGGGTACCACCATTTAACAGCCAGCTCCGCCGCCTCACGGGCATTGACTTCATTCTGTCCCTTTATTACTTTGGTTTGCGGTTCCACTGGTTGAAAATCGGCGGCCTGGTTAATCTCCGGATAACCCTCCAGCTTCTTTTCCGTCAGTTTAAAACCATTGATAATCGTATTATCTTCCAGGTTCCGGTCAGCGGCAAAAGTAGCTGTTTCCACCTCCGTCCAGCTTAATTCCCGATTAAGGATTTGGGCACCAAGTTCGTTCAGATCTTGGGATAAAGCTTGGCCCCGTTCATAGAGATCTTCAATGGTTCTGAGGCTATTATCGGATAAACCCCCTTCCTGCTGAGCCGTTTGACTTAAAAGAAAACTGCTGACGACACTGGTGTTATCCAGAAATTTTTCCGTTTGCGCTAGGGGAACTAAAGCTAAGGGCAAACTGCCGATATTGGCCTGTGCCGCAAAAACCTGCCGCCAAATGGTGGCTAAAGTTATCGTCGCTTGTTCCTGCGAAGAGCTTACTAACAATTGGGCCAGCTGCCCAGTGATGTTTTCCAGGTGCCAGGTTAATTCATAAAAAGCTTTTTGGTACTGTCCTTCCGCCCGATTCTGTAATTTCTGTCGTGATCCCATTTCCTGATAACCCCAAGCTGCAGTTCCCACTAGAGCTATCACCAAGATTGCGGGCACCAGTAAATATAATAACTTTTTTCGCACTGACATCATACTCTCCCTTTCTTTAGATACCGAATAAATAACCAAATACATAACCGCATAAAGATCAGATACCAAATAAATAACTAAATAGATTGCTACATAGATAAAGGCTCGTCACCGGGCAAAAACATGTCTACCAATCCTGGCAATAATCGGTCTTGACCAGATCCAACGTGAGGTTGCCGTCACCGGATTCCAGTAATATAAAGCACCGCCGGTAGGATCCCAGCCGTTAATGGCAGAACGAGCCGCCTTTACCGCCGAAGCAGTGGGGGGACTATAGTATTGACCGTCAGAAACCGCATCAAAGGCTCCGGGTTCAAAGATAACCCCATAAACGGAATTGGGGAAATTCGCATTGCGAGCGCGATTGACAATTACTGCTCCTACGGCCACCTGCCCGATAAATGATTCTCCGCGAGCCTCGCCGCTGATCGCCTTAGATAGTACATAGACATCATTGCTAGATACTGTTCCGCCCTTTTGGGCAGCAGCTACCTCAAGTGCACCATAAGGAATCTCCCTTTCCAGATTAAAATCCTTTTGTCTCTGCTGCCATATCCCAACAACCGTCAGCAGCATGAGCAAAAATACTAGCAAGATCGCTTTTCTTTTCACATTACAGCCTCCTCATTAGCACTTTTAGCGTATGTTTTACATTTAGTATTTACCGGGAAGCTGTTTTTTAGCACAAAAAAATGACCTGTTTGTAAAAAGTTCTCAGGTCATTTTTATTTTGTTTTACTGCCCTTGTTTTATTGCTCTTATTTTATTGCTCTTATTTTATTACTCTTATTTTATTGCTCTTGTTTTGTTACTTGGAGAAAGTGATCATAGGCTCTGCCCACATCCTGCACCGCATGAGCATCGGAGCCATAAACCAGAGG
>Ga0265294_10005398_pt1 | contig 15609 bp, 12 predicted proteins | sample MunlanPumphouse3_FD_192504 | JGI IMG/M metagenome (GOLD analysis project Ga0265294, IMG submission 192504) | Groundwater microbial communities from a municipal landfill in Southern Ontario, Canada - Pumphouse #3 | ecosystem: Environmental > Aquatic > Deep subsurface > Groundwater | place...
ACCGCGGGCGAATCCAGGGCTGATATTCACGGATGCCCTGCAGCGCCAGTGCGAGGCCTGCGAGCAGCGCCAGCGCGCCCGCCACCGTCGATCCCGCCTGCCATCCTGCCTCCAGTTCCATGGCGACGAGCCCGCCGTTGAGCGCGAGCCAAGTGCCGCTGTAGCGCATGTAGTGCACGGGGCAACGGTCCGCCCAGGTGGGGATGGCCGTAAAAACGTACCCGAACAGGAGCAGACCGACAGTTCCGGCGGCGATCAGCGCCGCCAGAAGAGGGGGGGCGTCATGCACGGGGACGCGGGTGAGGAGCAGTATGCCGAGCGCGGCCGCGTGCAGCGCCGTGCCGACGCCGAACAGCCTGAAGGGCGCGCTGGCGATGCGCCACCACAGACGGCCGAGGCGGCTGCGTTGCGGTTGATAAGCGGGACCGATGGTCAGGCACATGGGTTATGGAATCCTCCGTCGGGCTGAGGTGTACGCCTGACCCGGATAGTTTGCCAAGGATCGCGGATGCTGGCGGAATGCACCGCTCCGTCGGAGCGAGCCACCGGCGGTGGCCGACATTGCCCGACCCGCCTGCACCACGTTGCTGGCGATCGCCAGCCGGGCCATTGTACACCTGCCTCGAGCCGCCGGCCGCACCGGGGCGGCCCGAACGCCCGCGCGGGTAAGCCGTTGGATGACGAGCAACGTACTACACTTTTCCATGTATCGGACGCTAAGGCGCGACGTCCGTGCGTCGCCTTACGGTTGCTGCCGTTTGTGGTCGCGTCGCGGGCGCTGATGGTCGATTGATCCCCGAATCGGTCATGGAGCGTCCGATCCCGGGCAGATGCATCACCGGGATGACTGTTGCGGGGTTACGATGAGCGGGCATTGAATGCCAGCCAAGGTGCAAGGACGAACCGCATTGGCTACAGGCACGGGAATGTGCGAGTCGCGTCATTCGCTATTTCGCATCGTTCTCACGCTCGTCACGCTTGCCGTCCTCGCGGGATGCACGCAGGCCTCGGTATTGCGCAACAAGGAACCGGACGCGAAGCCGTCGCAACACGTGCGCGTCCTGCTGATGCCGCCGGAGATCGAACTGGCGGAGTTGACGGCCGGCGGCCTCGTGGCGCCGCGGGCGGATTGGACCGAGCAGGCGACCCGCAACATCATCGAGGCGCTGCGCGCCGAGCTGCAGGCGAAAAACGCCGAGCTCATCCTCTATGAGCCTCCCCAGGATCCGCAGAAACGCTACCGCTACGATCAGCTCATCAAGCTTCACAACGCCGTCAGGGAAGCCATCGCCTATCACAGGAACCGCGACAACGGGTTTCGCCTGACCACCAAGGACCGTGACGACCTCGACTGGACGCTGGGCGCAGATGTCAGGCTGCTGCGCGAAGAGTTCGACGCGGATTACGCCCTGTTTCTTTCCGTGCAGGATCTGTATGCGAGCGGCGGGCGCAAGGCGCTGACGTTCATGTTGTCGGTGCTGTACCTCTTTCCCGTTCTGCCGGGCGCAGGCCAGTACGGGGCCGCCTCCCTGGTGGATCTTCACGATGGGGAGCTGGAGTGGTTCAACCGCTTCGCGAGCCAGACAGGGGATCTGCGCAGTCCCGATGCGGTGCGCATCTCCCTGGAAAACATCCTGAAGGACCTGCCCTTATAGATCCATGTACAAGTACCTGCCCGCCTTGATGTTGACGATCCTCTGCACGGCTTGCGGCGCGCCCGCCACGCGCGAGGAGCTGCCGGACGCGGTGCCCGGTTACACGCCGGACAAGAGCACGGATGAGGCGGGTTTGTGGATGCATATGGACTTGATGGAGGAACAGATCAAGACGTCCGGCCAACTGGTGCGCGATCCGGAGTTGAACCGCTACGTGCGGGACGTGGCATGCCGCGTCACGGGGCCGTATTGCGGCGACTTGCGCGTCTACATCATGCGTGTGCCGCACTTCAACGCGTCCATGGCGCCCAACGGCGTGCTGCTGGTCTGGACCGGGCTGCTGCTGCGCGCCACCAACGAGGCGCAGCTCGCCTACGTGCTCAGCCACGAGGCGGGGCATTACCTGCGCCGGCATTCGCTCCAGATGTGGCGCGACACGGAGCGCAAATCCTCGCTGTTCACGGTGCTCAACGTTATCGGCGCCACCATCGGCGTGCCGGGTTATGCCTACGACATCGCCCAGCTCTCGGCGATCGGCGGCACGCTCAAATTTTCCCGCGACAGCGAGCGCGAGGCGGATCGTCTCGGTTACGAACTGAGCACCGTCGCCGGATACGATCCGCGCCAGGCGCCGCTGCTGTGGGAGGCACTGGTCAAGGAAAGCGAGGCGGACGATGACTCCGAGCCGTGGATCTTTTTCTCCACGCACCCGCATACGAAAGAGCGCATCGCCACCCTGTCGAAGCTGGCGGAGCAGGCGGCGCGCAACTCGGGCGACGACGCGCTGGGCGAGGAACGCTACGCCAAGGCGCTCGCCCCGTGGCGCGGCATGTTCCTGCGCGACGAGTTGCAGCAGCGCCGCTTCGGCCGTGCAGAGGTGCTCCTGGACCGGCTCATCGCCAGCGGCCGCGGCCTGGGCGAGCTTTACTATTATCAAGGCGAGCTGTACCGGCTGCGGCGGGCGGACGGCGATCAGGAAAAGGCGCAACAGGCCTATCGGCAGGCGCTTCGGTATCAGGACGCCCCGCCCGAGACGCATCGCGAGCTGGGCGCCGTCTACATGCAGTCAGGCGCTGCGCAACAGGCACGCGCGGCATTTCAGCGTTACCTGCAACTGCGGCCGGAGGCGGAGGATCGGGAGATGATCCGGGCCTACATGGAGCAGTTGAGTTGAGGCTATGAGGAAAGGCCTGATATCGCTCCTTGTCGCCCTGGCGCTGATCGCCGTCGGCTGCGGCAGGCTGCAGGTCGCGGGGACGGAGCGCGTGGCGATCGGGCGTGCCTACACGGTCGATCCGCAGATCGAATGGAGCGCGGCGAGCCAAGGCAACCGGGACGTGTGGACGGTGGACGGCCTGACGTTACAGGCGGTCCATTTCATCAAAGGGGTGCGCAAGGGATGGACGCTGCTTGGAAACCGCGGGGCCCAGAACGACGAATGGCCGACCTTCGACCCCGGCATGACGCCGCACGAGTCGCTGGAGTTCATCGTGGCCAGCCTGTCCCGCTTCGGGCTGGCGAACGTGGAGCCGTACGGTTTGCGCCCGCAGCCGTTCGGGCAGGCGCAGGGATTCCGCTTCGACTTCGATTTCCTGTACCCCGATGGGCTCGAAGGGCGGGGCCTTGCGGCGGGCGCGGTGATCGACGACAGGCTGCAACTCATCCTCTACGTGGGTGCGCGGCAGCACTACTTCCCGGAGTATCTCGACGAAGTCGAGGCGATCATCGCGTCCATCGAAAACGGCGCGGATGCTGAGGGACCCGGCAATGTCGTGCTGCATGAGTGAACCCAGGGCTCCGCCCGTACCGACTTCGGCGCATCCCCAACGGCTTCGGAGAACAATTCCGGTCAACCAAATGGAGGCTTTCATGCAAAAATTCGGCAACCTGATCGGACGCATTCTGTTGGCGCACATTTTCCTCATCTCCGGGTTCAACAAGATTCCGGGCTACGCCGGAACCCAGCAGTACATGGAGGCGATGGGCGTGCCCGGCATGCTCCTGCCGCTGGTCATCGTGTTGGAGATCGGCGGCGCGCTGGCCCTCATCGTCGGCTGGCAGCAGCGCTGGGCGGCGCTGGCGCTGGCGGGTTTCACCCTGGCCGCGGCGTTCATCTTCCATACCAATTTTGCGGACCAGGTCCAGATGATCATGTTCATGAAGAACCTCGCCATTGCCGGCGGTCTGGTGGCGCTCGCCACGCAGGACGTGACGGAGACCATCAGCCTCGACAACCGCATGGCGCGCTCGACGCTGATGCCGCGTTAGGGTGTGCCATTGATTTGCGCGGGGTGGGCACCGCCCGCCGGTGTTTTAACGCAAAGACGCCAAGGGCGCAAAGAGCGCAAAGGCAAGAAAGGTCTTGTGCTGTGCGGTTTGGCCTTCCCGGCTTCAGGGAACTTCATCCTGCGGCCGCCATCCTCAATGAATCCTTGGCGTCTTTGCGCCTCCGCGTTGAAATCCTGCGCCTTCGCGCCCTGGCGTCGTGACTCTTCAGCCCGCGCCCCGGATCAATCCACCAGGAACGGATTGCCGTGCCGCTCGGTACCGATGGTGGACATGGGGCCGTGGCCGGGCACGAAGCGCACGTCGTCGCCCAGGGGCCAGAGCTTGCCGCGGATGGAATCGAGCAGCGCGGCGTGATCGCCCCGGGGAAAATCGGTGCGCCCGATGGAGCCCCGGAACAGCACGTCGCCGACGAAGGCGGTTTTCGAATCGGGGTGGTAGAACACCACGTGACCCGGCGTGTGGCCGGGGCAGTGCAGGACCCGCAGGCGCACGGCTCCCACCGCCACCGTGTCGTCCTCTTCGAGCCAGCGGTCTGGCACGAACGGCTCGATGTGGGGAAAGCCGAACATGCTGCTCTGTGCCGGCAATGCCTCCAGCCAGAACCGGTCCTCGCGCTGCGGCCCTTCCACCGGAATCCCGAGCCGGTCGCCGATCTCGCGCGCCGCGCCCACATGGTCCAGATGGCCGTGGGTCAGCAGGATCCGCTCCAGCGAGAGGCCTTCGCGCTGAACCGCCTGCAGCAGGCGGTCGCTCTCCCCGCCAGGATCGATGAGCGCCGCCCGGGCGGTGCGCTCGCACCAGATGAGAGAGCAGTTCTGCTGAAAGGGTGTGACGGGGATAATCTGGAACTTCATGGGTGGATTATAACCGACATGCCGCGGATTGCCGGGCATGAATCATTGCAAACCCGCCGCGGACACCCCAAAGTATCGCTACCTGGACGCAGGGATTGCGCGCCTGGGGCGATTGTCACAGCCCAATCATCGGTTCGGACGAAGCGATGTCGATGCGCGTTTTCCGCGCCGCGTCCAACCTGAACAACAATCGAAGATTCCAAGCCTTGGTCATGACCATCAAGAACCTGGATCCCGCACGCCCGGTGGTGGCGTTCGATGCCGATGGCGTGTTGCTGGACCTCAAAACCAGCTATCTTTCCCTCGCTGCGCGCATACTCGGCCGCCCGCTGGCGGAGCGCACGAAAAGCTACTGCTTTCAGGAGCGCTTCGGCCTCACCCGGGAGGAGGCGGAACAGGTCCGCGCGCAGCTTTACACCTTCGCGGGCATGAGCGCGCTGCCGCCGCTGCCGGGCGCGGTGGAGACGGTGCGGTCGCTCAAGCGCGCCGGTTTCCAGGTGGCGGTGGTCACGGGCATCCCCCCGGCGCTGGAAGCGGCGCGCCGTGCGAATTTCGCGGCGGCGGGTATCGAGGTGGACGCCATCTTTTGCACCGGCAGCGCGTTCGACTCCAAGCGCCACATCCTGGAGGCGGTGCGGGCGCTGTCGTACGTGGACGACCACCTGGACCACGTGGAGCACGCTCGTGCCGCCGGCGTGCCGGTGCTCGGCTGGATCGACCAGGACTACGGCTGCCACTACGCGCGCCCCAAGGACTTCTTGCACTGTTTCGGCCCAAGCCTTGCACAGATCGGCCATGAGCTGATCGCCCGCGTGCGGGCATTGGCCTGACCGCGCAGGCGACGGGCGGCGGTCCTTCGCTTTGGAGGGGCGCCGGAAACTCCCGGAGAGACGCCGCCGGCATCCAAGTTAAATTTTTTGCCGCACCTGCCGATGTAATGGGCTCACGCGGCGTCGTTACGGTCGTCAGGCCGATCGGCATGACGACTTGCCGGCTGCATACAACTAAAACTCGACTCGATGCCGACACTGCACGAGCCGGGAGGTCACGGGTGGCCGGGTTTGTCGATCCGCCGTCAAGTGCCGCGCCCGCCGTCCTGTGATCATGTGCGTCAAGGGGGGAATCGAAATGAAAAGGCCGATAGCTGTTTTTATCCAGTCCCTGCTCAAGGCCATAGGGATCAAGACGCTCGACAAGCAATTCCTCTTCTCCTACGCCCTGATATTTCTATTCGCCCTCATCAGTGCCGCTTCCCTCTACCTCAGCGCCACCTCTGATGCCACCGCCATCGATATCGCGGGGCGGCAGCGCATGTTGAGCCAGAAGATGGCCAAAGAGGCGATGATGGTGGTGCAGGGGGTGGAGAGTCCCGCCACGGTGGATGAAACCATCAGGCTGTTCGAGACCTCCCTGCACCAACTGCTCGAAGGCGACGCGAACCTCGGCATCGCGCCGCCCGGCAATCCCCAGATCCAGGCGCAACTGGAAAAGGTGGAGAGATTCGCGCACGTCTACGAAAACAGCTTGCGCGCCTACATGCAGCGCCCCAGCGCCGATACGCTGCAGACGCTGCGGGAGCAGTCGGGCGTCATCCTTACCGAAACCAACCGTGCGGTGGGGATGATGACGGAGTTGGCCGATGCGAAGGTGCGGAACCAGCAATTCCTGGCAATGACCATGGTCGGCGGCATTCTGCTCCTCGTCGTTTTCGGCCGTTTCTTCGGCATGACCTGGCTGATGGAACAGATCGAGTTGTTGAAGCAACACCTGCAGCACGTGAGCGAAGGCGATTTCTCCAAGCCCTTGCCGGTGCACGACAAGGACAATGAGATCGGCCAGATTTTCATGGCGTACAACACCATGCTGGCAAACATCGGCGAGATCGTGACGGGCGTCAACCGGATCACCGCGCGGGTCAGCGAAGGGAGCAGGCATGTGGTGGCCGTGTCCGAGCAGACGGAGCAGGGCGTGTTCCAACAGCACACCGACATCGATCAGGTGGCGACCGCCATGAACGAGATGACGGCGACGGTGCATGAAGTGGCGCAGAGCACGGCGCGGGCGGCGGAGGCCGCAGAGAAGGCCAATGCCGAAGCGCAGAACGGCCGTCAGGTTGCACTTCGTACCGTGGAGAGCATCAATTCCCTTGCCCGACAGGTCGAAGACGCCTCCCGCGTCATGGTGAAGCTGGAGGCCGACAGCACGGAAGTCGGTCAGGTGCTCGCCGTCATCAAGGGCATCGCGGAACAGACCAACCTGCTGGCGCTCAACGCCGCCATCGAGGCGGCGCGGGCCGGCGAGCAGGGCCGCGGCTTCGCCGTCGTGGCCGACGAGGTGCGCACGCTGGCCAGCCGCACGCAGCAGTCCACCGAAGAAATCCGCAATATCATCGAACGCCTGCAGGACCAGGCGCGCCAGGCTGTGGCCGTGATGGATCACAGCCAGACGCAGGTGCAGTCCAGCGTGGAGCAGACCGTGGCAGCCGGCAGCGCGCTGGAGAAGATCGTACAGATGGTGGGCACCATCACCGACATGAACAACCAGATCGCCGCCTCCGCGGAAGAACAGAGCCGCGTCGCCGAAGAGATGGATCGGCGCATCACCAGCATCGCCGGCATCGCCGACCACACTACCCGCGCCGCCAAGGATACGGTGAGCGCCGCCGAGGAGATCAGCGGACAGATGCAGGAACTGCAGGCCTTGGTGGGACGGTTGCGCACCGGCGGGTGACGCGGTCGCCCGACCGGAACGGGCCGATCAGCGAATGGCGCCGCCTCCTGCGGCGGAGGCGGGGATGTCGGAGGCGCCAGCGGTTTTCAGCAACGCCGGGATCTCCTCGGCCGCGCGGCTCAGGGACATGACCACCGTGTCCGCGGGAATGGCGGCGAGGCGCTTCTGGATGTTTCCTTCCTGCGGATCGATGGTCCACAGGCCCGCGACCAGTTTGAGCGCAGGAAACCGGCCGCGCAGGCGGCTGCACATGTAACGGGCGTGGAGAATGGCCAGCGGCGGCAGGGTGGAGACGCACACGATCCGCGCCTTCTCATGCGCCACCGCCTCCATCGCCTCCAGCGTGGTGAGGTGGGCGTTGACCGCCTGGGCGGCGATGCCGCGCCGTTCCAGCACCTGGGTCAGCATCATGGCCACGATTTCATCGGCCTCGTCCCGGGCGGGAAGGCAGAGCACCGCCGCCTGCTCCGGGATCGCTGGCCTGGCGGCCGCGTGTGCCCGCCCGTCCTGCGCCTCCTCCTCGTCCCGTCGCTCCTCGCGGTCGCCCAGGTAATCCACCAGATCGCGGGTGCTGTTGAGCACGTAACGGTGGCGCACCTCGTCGATGACGCCGCGGTAGCGGTCGCGTTCCGCAAGCCGCAGGGCGGGGATTACGACCTGATCGTAGAGCGCCTCCAGCGAATGGGTCTCCAGGAAGTTTTCGGCAAGTTCCGCCGCCTCGTCCTGATCCATGGCGAGCATACGCTGGTAAAAACGCGCCTCGTGCGGCAGCACGGGCTCGTCGCCGAGAAGGATGCTGAAGAAGCCGAGCTGCGGGAAGTGACGGCCGAATACCACGAGACAAACGGTAAGCGGCGTGGATAGAAAGAGCCCGATCGGTCCCCACAGCCAGGTCCAGAAGACGGCGGCCACCAGTACGGCGAGCGGCGATATGCCGGTCCTGCTGCCATAGAGCCAGGGCTCCATCACGTTGTTGCTGATCAGTTCGATGCCGAGGAAGAGACCGATGGTGAGCAGCGGCATGGTCCAGCCGGGATCGACCGCGAACGCCAGCAGGATTGGAAACGTGGCCGCCACGAAGGGGCCTACGTAGGGGATGAAACGCAGCAGGATCGCGAGCAACCCCCACAGCGCGGCGCTGGGCAGGCCGATGAAATAGAGCCCGATGCCGATGGGAATGCCGTAGGTGGTATTGATGATGAGCTGCATCAGCAGGTAGCGGCTCACGCGCTGCGCGGCGTCGTCCAGCGCCTGGGTGGTGACGTGGAGCTGGCTCGCCCCGAACAGGCGTATCAGCCGGTCGCGCAGATCCTCGCGCTCGATGAGCATGAAGATGACGAACACGATCACGATGCCGGCGGTTGCGAACGGTCCGATCAGCGTCCACGCCAGGTTGCCGATCATCTCGAACGGAGTTGGCCCGGGCTCGTGCACCTCCACGGGAATGGGCTCGACGGCCGCGGTCGGCGCCGGCGCGGTACCCGTGCCGGGACGCGCTTGCGCGGGCGGTTCCTCCTTCGCAGCTTCCCTGTACAGCTCTTGGACCATGCCGGTCAGCCGATCGAATATGCCTTCGGATTGCTTGACGGCCCTGATCTTCTCTTCGATGTTGCGCTGGTAGCGCGGCAGTTCGTTGGCGAGCTCGTTGACCTGTACGGTGACGACTCCGGCAACGGCAAAGATGATGGTGAACGCCAGCGCGACGGTCGCCAGTACCGCGGTGATGCGCCCAAGCCCGACGCGGCGCAGGCGCACGACGATGGGGGCGAGCAGGAAGCTCAGCAGGATGGACAGCGCAAGCGGTATGAAGATCCCGCGGCCGAAATAGAGCGCGGTGACGACAACCAGCATCAGCAGCAGCGTCGTGGCCGGGGGCGAGGCGCGCGGCTGATCCGCGGTAGCCATTAGTCGATCTCCAGGCGCGGGCGGGACCGGGCGCGGTATGTGGCAAGAGCGCCCACGGACGTGGGTGGCGCCGTATCAGCTAAGTTTATCTTCTTCGGCACCGCATTGCCGGGCGCCCTGTGCCGGCAAGATGTCCGCGATCGTGTGCGGGTAATTGGCGTCGTTTGCGGCAGTGCGCGTCGGACTATTTCCCCCACAGCAGATCTTCGTCGAGGAAATAGACGAACTGGAAGAACACCAGCTCCTGCATTGGTTCGCGTATGTCTGGCACATAGGTGATGTTCAACGCGAAGTTGCGCATACCCAGAGAAATCACCGGCAGTATCCCCGGAAAGGGACGGTTGCTGCGGAAGTCCTCGCGGGTCATGAGGAACAGGACGGCCCCTGCGTCCACATAAAATTGGTTAGGCTGGCTGCCGAGTTGGAAGCGTCGCTTCATGCCGCCGCCGGCGTAATAGGACATGTTTTCGTTGCTGTCCCTGAAGCCGGACACCGTGAGGAACGGCACCCAGTTATCGCCGGTTGTGTATTGGTATTCGAGCCCCGCTCCCCAGTTCGCTTCGTTCAGGGGTTCCTTGGCGCTGAGATGGATGGACCTTCCGTTCAACACGATGCCGAGCTGGTCTGCGTGAACGGGTAGCGCGCCGCCAAACAACAACAACAGGAGGATAAGGGTCCGATCCATGGACGCATCTCCAGATGCCGAAGTGCACGAAACGAGGTGCCGGGACAGCGTTGCGGCGTATAACTAATAAATAGATTACCTGAGGGATTTGATCAAGTAATGGTTTGCCGGTTCGGCGAGATGGTAGCGGCATCGGTTTTCTGCAACAGGATGTCCGCGGCGCGGTGCGCCGTTTTTCCGAGCGGTAGGATTCGGAGCAGGAGGCAGATACCGTCTCGGCCATCAAGCGTTTTTAGGGTTTCAAACGGGGGTTAAACGCAAAGACGCAAAGGCCGCAAAGACAAGAAACGCGAGTTGACCTCCCGGCCCCGGCACACTCCCCGGACCGTACGGCAACCCGCCCAAGCCATTGTGATTTTTGATAAATTCTTTGCGCCTTTGCGTTAATCACTGCCACGCAGGTAGGGCGCAGCGGCGTGACGTCCTGCCTGCCGGATGGGCAGGCAGGCTGCACGGGCGAATCGACGCCGGCATGAGCCGCGGATGCTATCGTACCGGCCGCAGCTTCCAGATCTCGGCGTTGTATTCGGCGATGGTGCGGTCCGTGGAGAATTTGCCGCTCGCGGCCGTGTTCAGGATGCTCATGCGTGTCCAGCGCTCCTGATCGCGAAACGCCTCCGCTACACGCCGCTGTGCCTCGACGAAGCTGCGGAAGTCGGCCGCCGTCATCCAGGGGTCATGGGGGTTGGTGATGGAGTGGATGACGTAATCGAAGGCATGGGGTTCGTCCGGGTTGAACACACCATCCCGCAGCATGTCCAGCACACGCGCGAGATCCTTGTCCGCAGCGATGATGGCGGCGGGGTCATAGCGGCCGTATATGGCTTCGACCTCACGGGCGGTGAGACCGAACAGGAAGAAGTTGTCGTCGCCGACCTCTTCCCGAATCTCGATGTTGGCGCCATCCAGCGTGCCGATCGTGATCGCGCCGTTCATCATGAACTTCATGTTGCCGGTGCCCGAAGCTTCCTTGCCCGCAGTGGAGATCTGCTCGGAAAGGTCGGTGCCCGGGCAGATGCACTCCATGGCGGTGACGCGATAGTCCGGCAGGAATGCCAGCCGTAGCAAACCCGCGGTGGCGGGATCGTGGTTGATGGTGTTGGCGACGTAGTTGATGAGCTTGATGATGCTCTTCGCCATGGCGTAGCCGGGTGCGGCCTTGCCGCCGATCAGCACGCAGCGCGGCGTCCAATCGGCGATGTCGCCACGCTTGATGCGGTCGTAGAGATGGATTACGTGCAGGACGTTCAGGAGTTGGCGCTTGTACTCGTGGATGCGCTTGACCTGCACGTCGAACAGGGCATTGGTGTCGAACGCCACGCCGCATTCGCTTTGTACCAGGGCGGCGAGGCGTGCCTTGTTTTCCTGCTTGACGGCCCGCCAGCGGCTGCGGAATCCAGCATCGTCGGCGTAAGGAGTGAGGCGTTTGATCTGCTGCAGGTCGGTGATCCAGCCGTCGCCGATGGTTTCGGTGATGAGCTGGCTCAGGCCGGGATTGCAGGCGGCGAGCCAGCGGCGTTGCGTGACGCCGTTGGTCTTGTTGTTGAATTTGTGCGGCCACATTTCGTGGAAGTCGCGGAACAGCCCCTGCTGCAGCAGCCGCGAGTGCAGCGCGGCCACGCCGTTGACCGAGAAGCTGCCGACGATGGCGAGATACGCCATGCGCACCTGCGGCTCGTAGCCTTCCTCAATGATGGACATGCGGCGCAGCCGGTCCGTATCGCCGGGCCAGATCCGTGCCACCTCCTGCAGGAAGCGGGCGTTGATCTCGAGGATGATGTCGAGCAGGCGCGGCAGCAGTTGGCGGAACATGCGTACCGGCCATTTTTCCAGCGCCTCGGGCAGCAGGGTGTGATTGGTGTAGGCCATGGTGCGGGAGGTGATGTCCCAGGCCTCGTCCCACCCCAGGCCGTGTTCGTCCATGAGCAGGCGCATCAGCTCGGGTACCGCGCAGGTCGGATGCGTGTCATTGAGCTGGAAACAGTTCTTTTCGGCGAATTTGCTGAAGTCTGGGCCGTATTTGCGCACCCAGCGCAGCAGCACATCCTGCAGACTGGCCGAGGCCAGGAAGTATTGCTGGCGCAGGCGCAGCTCCTTGCCGTTCTCGCTCGCGTCGTTGGGATAGAGCACCATGGTGATGTTCTCGGCGGCGTTCTTGGCCGCCACCGATTCGGCGTAGTTGCCGGAGTTGAATTCGCCGAGCTCGAACTCGTCCGTGGCTGCCGCCGACCATAGCCGCAAGGTGTTGGCGATGTCGTTGCGGTAGCCGGGGATGGGGATGTCGTACGGCACGGCCAGCACGTCGTGCGTGTCGACCCAGCGCCAGCGCGGCCGGCCGTCGCTGGTGTGGTAGAGTTCGCTGCGCCCGCCGAAACGCACGCGCTGGGTGTACTCCGGCCGCACGATTTCCCATGGGTTGCCGTCGCGCAGCCAGTGGTCGGGTTCCTCGACCTGTTCGCCGTTCTCGATGCGTTGGCGAAACATGCCGTATTGATAGCGTATGCCATAGCCTACTACGGGCAGGCGCAGCGTGGCGCAGCTGTCGAGAAAGCAGGCGGCGAGGCGGCCCAGGCCGCCGTTGCCGAGGCCCGCGTCGTTCTCGGTCTCGGCGATCTCTTCGAGCAGCAGGCCGAGGTCGTGCATCGCGCGGGTGGCGGTGTCCGTGATGCCGAGGTTGAGTATGGCGTTGTTGAGGGTGCGGCCCATCAGAAATTCCATCGACAGATAATAGGCCTGCCGGCAGCCGTGTTCCTCGCAGGTGTAGCGCGTGCGCTTCCAGCGCTCCATCAGTCGATCGCGCACGGTCAGCGCCAGTGCCTGAAACGTGTAGTGCGCAGACTTGCAGTATTTGTCACGCCCCAGGGTATGACTGAAATAGCGCCGGAAATCGCTGGCTATGCTGGCGTGGTCCATGCCAAGAGGAGGAAGCTCCGTCAGTTCAGGCACCGGAGTGCTCTTGCGCAGTGGGATGGATGGCATAGGCTTGTTGTTCGGTACAGTGTTGTTAGGATTTGGTCCCCGGTCGGATGCCTGGATTTTCTTCGCTGCCAGGCGCCGGGATGGGGTGACATTGTAACCGATGTGGATTCTGTGTGCTGTGAACTGCGTGCAGTATCGGCGCGCGCCCGGGACTTGGCGGTATGCACCAGGGGCAGGCCGGACCTGAAAGCGTCGTCCGTCGATGCCCTGGGATATCCGGCGGATCCGCGGGCGGAGCGCCGGACTGGCGCTGTGGGGCTAGACGTTCTTGAGGGACTCGGCCCATTCCTCCATGACGATGTTGGCGGCGGGCATGGGCACTTCCATGAAATTGATGACGAACTTGTCCGTGAGCTCGGTTACGCCGATGGAGCGGGGACGCGTGGCCATCACCTGCGCGTTCGGCAGTTGCGGACTGAAGCAGAAGATGATGCTCTTCGCGGCCACGATGCCGTCGCCGATCACGCTGCCCTCGATCGATCGGGTATGGGCATAGTGGTCGAACGTGGCGATGTAGCGCGCCGTCCGCTGGGCTTCGATCCTCTCCCTGAAGTAGGCGATGATCTCGTCGGCCGAGCCGTAGCTGGTTTCGCTCTTGTCCAGCTCCAGCGTATAAATCGGATATTTCTCTTCGAACAGCGTCTGCCTCATGGGTGCCCCTTGTCGTCTCTTCCTGTGTTGTCCATGGTCGCCGGTGATCCCGAAGGCCTGCGCAAGATTATTGCGAATTCCTTCCATGCCGGGCGGATCAGGCATGCTTGAGGTCATATCCGGATCGTGGCCGCTTGGCCCTGTGCTGCGCGCCGGCGCATATTTCGTGGACAGCGGATGCCGGATCAACCAACGACAAAGCTAAGAGATGGGCATGGGGGGCGCATTGAAGATCATCAATCCGCCCGTGATGCGGGACTGTGCGGGAAGCCTGTGGCCATGAGCCGTCGCGCGGGCGGGGCGATTCAGGGCGTTTCCTCGCCCTTGCGCACCGGCCCGTAGGGGCTGTGGCGGTGCTTGTCGTGGTAATGCATACGGTACTGGATGAACCGCCCCACAGTATCGAAATGCAGGAAGGGATTGCCCGCGATCTGCTCTTCCAGGGTAGAGGTGGGTTTGATCGCATAGTTATGGCCGGGCAGGAGCACCGTTTCGCCCGGCAGCCGCTCGGTGAGGGTCTTCAGGGTGGCGTACATCTGTTCGGGATTGCCCCCCGGCAGGTCGCAGCGGCCGCAGCCGAACACGAACAGGGTGTCGCCGGCGATGAGGTCGCTGCCCAGATGATAGCAGGCGGAACCCGGCGTGTGTCCCGGGGTGTGCAGCACCCTGATTTCGGTTTTGCCCAGCACGACGACATCGCCGCCGCGGTGCAGCGTGGGTCGCGCGGGGGGAGCGCCCCAGAAGTCCGCCTCTTCCTTGAGCAGGTGCAGTTCGGCGTCGCAACGCTCCAGGATCTCCTGGACGCCGTTGGTATGATCGCGATGGCTGTGGGTGAGCAGGATATCGGTGATCCGCATGCCCTCCCGCTCGGCCAGCTCTAGGATCGCCGGCACCTCCCACGCGGGGTCCACCACGGCCGCCCGTCCGGTGGCCCGGTCGTGGATCACGTAAACGAAGTTCTCCATCGGGCCGAGTTCGAGGGTGTGGATGGCGTAGGGCTGGGATGCGTTCATGGATGCTCCTGGGTGCGTTTCGTGGGATTCCCTCGACCGATCACCGTCGAGGCGCGACGGTGCAAAGTGATCGTGAAGGATTTTGCTGGCCGGGGCGCGACGGCCCCGGCGCAGGCGTTCATGCCCGCATCTGGTAGGCCATCTCCTCCAGGCGGCGCACCCGCTCCTCGATGGGCGGGTGGGTGGAGAAGAGGTTGGCGAGCGAGCTTCCCTGTAGCGGGTTGACGATGAACAGATGCGCCGTGGCCGGATTGGACTCGGCCTGATGCATCGGGATGCGGCGGTTGCCGAGTTCCAGCTTGCGCAGGGCGTTCGCCAGCCACAGCGGGTTGCCGCACAGGGCCGCGCCGCGGGCGTCGGCCGCGTATTCGCGGGTGCGCGAGACGGCCATCTGGATCAGCGCCGCGGCGATGGGGGCGAGCAGCATCATGACGAGGGTGCCCAGAACGCTGCCCCCGTTTTCCTGACCGTTCTGCCGGCCCATGCCGAAGATGAGCGCCCACTGGGCCATGTTGGCCAGCATCGAGATCGCGCCGGCAATGGTGGCGGCGATGGCGGAGATGAGCGTGTCGCGGTGCTGCACGTGGGCGAGTTCGTGGGCCATGACCCCCGCCAGCTCCTCCCGGCTCAGGATGCGCAGGATGCCGGTGGTGGCGGCCACCGCCGCGTGCTCCGGGCTGCGCCCGGTGGCGAAGGCGTTGGGCGTGTCGTTATGGATGACGTAGACCCGCGGCATGGGCAGGTTGCCGCGCCGCGCGAGTTCCTGGACGATGCCGTAAAGCTCCGGCGCATCGTGCGGCCCCACTTCCTGCGCCCCGTACATGGACAGGACGATCTTGTCCGAGAAC
>Ga0265294_10005399_pt1 | contig 15608 bp, 10 predicted proteins | sample MunlanPumphouse3_FD_192504 | JGI IMG/M metagenome (GOLD analysis project Ga0265294, IMG submission 192504) | Groundwater microbial communities from a municipal landfill in Southern Ontario, Canada - Pumphouse #3 | ecosystem: Environmental > Aquatic > Deep subsurface > Groundwater | place...
CAGTACCCTTGTTGTGTCGCCTGATCCCCGCGCCGAAACCTGGTAGCCTGAAACGCCGGATCCCCGCCGCGAGTTCTGATAGCCTGAAACAGCAGATCCCCGTGCCGGATACCGCCCGTCTGCACCGACTGATCCCCGCTGCGGGCCCCGGCCGCGGAAGCCGGATTGTTTCCGTGGTGTTGTGGGTGCTGATCACCGCCGGAACCGTAGTGGGTTTGTTCCGTTTTGCCGGGTTGGAGAAGGAAAGGCTTTTTGGATACGACATCCTGGTGTATGAAGAGGAGTGGGAAGATGTGTTGCAGCGGGCGCAAAAAGATCCTCCGGGCTCTACCATAGAAATGGTGGCTGTGAACCTGGCTTTGTGGAAGACCGGCCGCCTGGAAACCGAAATGTTCCATTACCCGCAACAGGGGCCGGAAGGCCTTATGCTGCCTTTCCGCAGGGATTTCGTGACTCCTTTGATGATGTCCGAGGTGTATCTTCATCTGGGCATGGTCAATTCTGCTCAACGGAACGCCTACGATGCCATGGAGGCGATCCCCGATTTCCAGAAAAGTGCCCGGTGTTACAAGCGCCTTGCACAAACAAACATCATTAACGGACATTACCTGGTGGCCCGCAGTTACCTGGAGCAGCTGTCCAAAACCCTCTTTTACCGGAAATGGGCACACGAAACCGTGCAATACCTTGGAAATGATGAGTGCCCTGAAGATGAGGAGCATATAGCAGAACATCCCCTTTATGGCAGGATCCGCAGGATCCGTTACCGGGACGAGATGCTGTTCAGCCCCCAGGGGCTCAATGCCATGCTGGATGTCTTGTACCGGGACAACCGGGAGAACACCATGGCTTACGCCTACATGCTGGCCTATACCTTGCTGGCCAAGGACCTGGAACGGTTTGCCGATTACATCACCCTGGAATATCCTGCCGGGAGCGACAAGCCTTTGCCCGTTCCCTACCAGGAAGCGCTGGTCTTGTACTGGGTGCAGAACCACAGTTCCCTGGAAGGAATTCCCTGGAACATATCCGGCGACATACGCAAAAAGCTGAATGATTTCACCGCTGTCTATCAGCAATTTGCCGGGGGACGGCCGGAACGGGCATTGAAAAAAGATTTTGGAAAAACGTATTGGTATTATGTCTTCTTTACTAAAATATAGCCTGGCTTTCGTGGCCCTCACAGCGATATTTTCCTGCAGCAATTACTCCGGAGAAAAAATCGTTGAGGATTCCCTGCCGGTGATCTGGCCAGATTACCGGGAAGTGACCGTGCCGGTGAACATCGCTCCGCTGAACTTCACCGTGGAACAGCCTGCGTTCCTAAGCCCGGGGAAGAATGCATTTAGCCGCCTGGAAGCAACAGTGGAAGGGGCTGACGGAAGCACAATGAAAGGTTCCGGGAAACAGGTGGTCCGGTTTTCACCACGCAGGTGGAAACAGCTGCTGGAAAAAAATGCCGGGGACAGCCTCCGGGTAACGGTACGCAGCCTGGAAGGGAAGCAATGGCACAGATACCGTCCATTTGTAATTTACGTGAGCGACCGGCCCATAGATCACGGACTGGTTTACCGCCATATTGCACCGGGGTATGAAGTCTACAGCAAAGTGGGCATCTACCAGCGGGAACTGTCCTCGTTCCGCACAAAGGCCATTTATGAAAACACCCTCATTCCGCAGACCTGCGTGAATTGCCATTCGTTCAAACAAGGGGATCCCGATTATTTCAGCTTACATGTACGGGGGGAAAAAGGTGCTACGGTGCTGCAAAAGGAGGGAGTGTTCCGTTACCTGGACAGCCGCACCGATTCCACCGCCTCGGCCTTTTCCTATCCTTCCTGGCATCCCAAAGGGCGTTTCATTGCCTATTCGCTCAACAAAACGTACCAGTCTTTCCACGTGACCTCCGAAGACCGGGTGGAAGTCTATGACCTGGTCTCGGACATCGTGATCTACGATACGCAGGAGAACTGCATCCTGGCCGGGGATCACCTGACCACCGCGGCATTTGAGACGTTCCCCAAATTCTCGGCCGACGGGCGTTCCCTGTATTTCTGCCTGGCCCCGGAACAGGACCTGCCTTCTGAGTACAGGGAGCTGCGGTACAATCTGTGCCGGGTGGATTTTGATCCGCTCACCGGGGAGACCGGGAAAGAGATCCATACGGTCATCGATGCCGTTTCCATAGGAAAAAGCATTTCACAGCCCGTTCCTTCACCAGACGGCAGGTACATCCTTTTTTCCCTGCTGGATTTTGGCACCTTCCCGGTCAATCACAGGGCCTCGGAACTGGCCCTGCTGGATCTGGAAGACGGGACATGGCGTTTGCTGGAAGAATGGAACAGTCCCGATGTGGAAAGTTACCACAGCTGGAGCAGCCATTCCGATTGGGTGGTTTTTGCGAGCCGCCGCCGTGACGGATTGCTGGTGCTGCCTTACATCGGGTACATAGCCGAAAATGGCCGTGTGGGAAAACCGTTCCTGTTGCCCCAGGAGGATCCGGTGCATTTCTACGGGACGCTGACTCGTTCTTTCAATTGTCCTGAGTTGATCACCGCTCCGGTGAAACTGAAACTGCGGGATCTGGAACGCCGTGCCAATCGCATGGACAGGGAACCGGTCCAATTCCGGCGTATTGATTAATCGGTTCTTTTTTGTATTTTTGCTTCACATTTGCGCCCATTGACACATTGAGTTGTTAGCTCAGCTGGTTCAGAGCATTACCTTGACAGGGTAGGGGTCACTGGTTCGAATCCAGTACAACTCACCAATTATTCTATGATCCGTTTTGCTACCATTGGTTCCAATGTGATCGTGGATTCCTTTTTAAGGGGAGCCGCTCACGATTCCCGTTTTCAGTTACAGGCCGTTTATTCACGTACACAGGAGCGTGCCACCGAGTTTGCCGCCAGACACGGGGCACAGCAGACTTTTACCTCCCTGGAAGCGCTGGCTGCATGTCCGCAAGTGGATGCCGTTTACATAGCCTCTCCCAATAGTTTTCACGCGCCCCAGGCCATTATGATGATGGAACACGGGAAACACGTGCTTTGTGAAAAACCCCTGGCTCCTTCATTTGCCGAGGGGGAAGCCATGACCCGGGCGGCCCGTCGCCACGGGGTGGTGCTGATGGAAGCCATGAAGACTACCCTGATGCCCAATTTTTTCCGGGTAAAGGAAGCCCTGCCGCACATTGGCAAAGCAAGAAGGTTTTTTGCGCAGTTCTGCCAGTATTCCTCGCGTTACGACAATTTCAAAAAAGGAGTGGTAAGCAATGCCTTTCGTGCCGGGATGGGCACCGGGGCGCTGCGGGACCTGGGCGTTTACGGGCTGGCACCGCTGGTTCATCTCTTTGGCATGCCGCAGCAGCTGCAAGCCTCGGCAACACTCCTGTCCACCGGGGTGGACGGACAGGGTTCGGTGCTGATGACGTACCCGGAAATGGAGGCGGTGGTGGAGTTTTCGAAGATCTCGGATTCGTTCCTGCCGTCAGAGATCCAGGGGGAAAGAGGAAGGATCCTCATCGGCAAGCTTTCCACCATGAAGAATCCGGTGCTGGAATTGCGGGACGGGACCACAACAGACCTTTCGGTTCCCACCCTGGAGGACGACATGTATTACGAACTGAAGGAATTCATTGACGTTATTGAATCAGGGACCGGGGAATCCGGCATCAACACGCACCAAAGAAGCCTGGACGTATTGCGACTGGTGGACAGGGCAGGAGAAATCATTCAATCTAAATAAATACATCATGAAAAGAATTACGCTGTTGTTACTGGGCGTATTGTTTTTCTGGCAGGGATTTTCCAATCCCGTGCTGCAAAATGTATATGCCCGCCCGACGGTGACCCTGAACGGGACCTGGAACTATATTGTGGATCCTTTTGATACAGGATATTTCGATTACCGCCGCCAGCCGCTGAAAGACGGTTTTTTCCTGAATCTTAAAGCCGAGGCTCCGGGTGACCGGTATGAATATGACTTTGACCGTTCCGCCACCCTGACCATCCCCGGGGACTGGAACACACAGGATGACCGTTTGTTTTTCTACGAAGGGACCATCTGGTTCAAAAAGGATTTCACGTATGCGGCCAAACCCGGGAAACGGGTATTCCTCTATTTTGGCGCCGTGAATTATATATGCAACGTCTGGGTAAACGGACAGGAGGCGGGATCGCACGAAGGCGGGTTCACCCCGTTCTCTTTTGATGTGACCGAGCTGTTGCAGGAAGGCGATAATTTTGTAATCGTACGGGTCAACAACGAACGTAACCCGGAAAACGTTCCCACTCTGAATTTTGACTGGTGGAATTACGGGGGAATCACCCGGGACGTGATGCTGGTGGAAACACCGGAAGTCTTTATAGACGATTACCTGGTGCAATTGCCCAAAGGGATGACAGACGTTGTGGAAGGGTATATCCGTTTGAACAGTCCAACGGCCGGTGTACCCGTAGGGTTGCAGATCCCGGAACTGGGCATTGACAGGCAATTCGTTACCGATGAACAGGGAGAAGTGCATTTCCGCATGGGTGCACGGCCGGAGCTCTGGTCCCCCGCATCCCCGCGTCTTTACGATGTGACAGTCTCGGGGCCGGAAGAAACCATTTGCGACAGGATCGGGTTCCGGAACATCAGCACCGAAGGGAAAAGCATTCTGCTGAACGGGCAGCCGGTTTTCCTGAAAGGCATCAGCATCCACGAGGAAGCCCCGTTCCGGCAAGGCCGGGTGATCAGCCGGGAAGAAGCCACGATCCTGCTGGGGTGGGCCAAAGAGCTGGGATGCAACTTTGTGCGGCTGGCGCATTATCCCCACAACGAACATACGATCCGTGTTGCCGAGGAAATGGGCTTGATGGTCTGGTCCGAGATTCCGGTATACTGGACCATCCGTTTTGACAACCCGCCCACGCTGCAGAACGCCTCGGCCCAGTTGCGGGAAATGATGGAGCGGGACAAGAACCGCTGTGCCGTTGTGGTATGGTCAGTGGCCAACGAAACACCCCACAGTCCTGCGAGGGACGCTTTCCTGCAAAACCTGGCCGAACAGGTGCGTCAGCGGGATGACACCAGGCTGTTGAGCATGGCCATGGAAGTAAGCGGGTTCAGCGACAACACCAACAAGGTGGAAGATTACATGAGCCGCTACGTGGATATCATCAGTTTCAACCACTACCTGGGCTGGTACGGGGGAACCCCGCAGGACTGCAAGACACGCCAATGGTACATACCATACGATAAGCCGTTCTTTGTGAGTGAATTTGGAGCCGGGGCCCTGCAGGGTTACCACGGGAATCCCGGTCAGCGCTGGACCGAAGAATACCAGGCGGAACTGTACAAAAATACACTGGAAATGTTTGACAGGGTGGACGGTTTTGCCGGCACATCGCCCTGGATTCTGATGGATTTCCGCTCACCCCGCAGGCCGTTGGCCTATATCCAGGATTTTTTCAACCGGAAAGGCCTTGTATCTGAAAAAGGAATCAAGAAAGCCGCTTTTTATGTGTTGAAAGATTTTTACAATACCAAATAAGAAATGCTAATACCATATTAAAACCGAATACTGACACCAGCATTAAGTAGGATGATACGATAGCCGGCTTCTAAGTAGATGCCTAAATGATTACCTATTTGTACACGGGATCCGATTTTGATCTGCGGATAGAATTTGATTTGCGTGGTATATGAATCATCAAGATTCCACATGCCATCTTCTTCCAGGTTTATCCCACGGATAGTTCGTACTTGGATGCCCGCTCCAACACCTGCATAAAACTCCCATTTTTTAAGTGCTGTCATATGAAATAAAAATTGGGGTGCAGCTTGGTATATGCAGTCGCGTTCTTTTTGACCATAGTACCGCATTGGATAAGTACCCCATCCAAACGAGGTAAGTAGGCCTACCCCCAATGACGCCCTTGTACCAATGTTGAAGACGCCGTATTCCAATTGAACCGGAACCGCCGAAAAGACAGACCTCTCTCCTCCCACACCAAACCCATACCCTATGCTCATGGAAAATGTTTTTTTTGGAAATAGTGCTTCCTGTCCATAGCTGGCCATACTTATCATCAGTAGGCAGGTTGTCAATATGATTCTCATTTTATTTTATCATTTAGGGGACAATATCCATAACGACTATACCATATTCATAGCTTGTGTCGTTATTATAAGGAGAAAAGTCTCCACTTTCAAACCATCCATTTGATGAATTTGCCCAGCCCCAGTTGAAATGAATTTCTTCTGTAGTTGTGGCATTATAATAGATATAATAATCAAGACGATTCCCATTATACATTATATGGTAAGCATCGAACGGCTGATATTCAATTTTCTCTGCCGCATCTGCTATCCAATAATGTCCATTGCTTAGATTTAACATCATTGGTCCGGAAAAACCAAGAATGATAACAGGACTAGTTATAAGATAATCAAGCAAATCAAGATAATCAAATCCAGTATGATATGATGAAGTAGTGCATTGAAGTTCATTCTGGAAAAACGAGCATATGTCAGAGGGGAATGGGACAATATAATCGAATAGCCAATAGAGATCATCATATAAATTGGCTCCTAGAGTAGATATCGAAGCGTCATTATTTCCTGCAATCATACTATTCCATAAACTCACCGTAAAATTAATGTCACCTTGATAGAAAAATTTATGGTATGCCATTATCTGCGCAACAGCCGGGATCACGCAATACCCTCTATCATCATCAATTAAACTGCCTAATGGTGGCTCTTGCCCCCATTCTACAGGAACTATTTTGTCAATATATGATCTTACGGTATCAATAAAAAACCCATCATAAGTCCAGACATCCGGATCAAATGGCGGAACTGATTTAGATCCTGTTCCGTTGTTGATTTTACTTATAGCATTTGCATAATATTTATCAATATCATATTTGTCATTTTGTTTTTTCTCAATATACTCGGGAATGTGACGAAAATAATATTTTAGTGGCTCAATAAATGATGTGTCGGTTAAAAAGCCATTTTCCACATAACACATAGGTTCTGGTACTCGTATGTCTGCTGGTATAATGGCGTATCCTTTTCCTTTTTGACTTTCAAATTCAACTTGATAATACGCCCCTTTTTTATTATTATTTACAATGAGTTTACATGAAGAAAAAGTCATATTTTTACACTTTCCCCCTTTCTGTTCTGCTATAGTCATCACTTTATCGATAGCTTCTTCAGAACTAATACAATAAGTTCCCCTTTTTTTATACTGAAGAGATAGCGACTCTTCATAATTTAACTTAACAATAAATAATGAAGAATGTTCATTGCTTTTTGTGGCTCTAATATTTTTGGTTGTTTGTTCCATTGGGTTACAACCTGACACGATGATTCCAATCAATATGAATGTAAGAAATGTAGAAAATCTGTTTTTTATTAACATTTAGCGATTAAAATTAGAATTAAATTATATACTTACACTTTTGGTAACAGTCTTAAGTGCTTGTCTGTAATAATAAAGCTGGTTTAATTAATTCTTAAAGATCCGCATTTTAATAATTGTTCTAGTATAATTGTCTGTCAAATCATCAACATAATCATCTGGAATAATATCAATATCGCCTAAAACAGTCATAATACCGTCTGACCTAAATGGTGCTCTCAAAGGAATCATCATCAGTTACAATAATGTCTTGTAAGGCAGTGACCTTTGGAAGCAAACAGTTAGAGCCCGGGCTTGACCTTTTCGTCTGAAGAGCGGAATATTAAAGTGCTGGCTAGAACATCGGTTAAAGTACCGGCTCAAGTGCCTATTATGGCGAAGAAGTCTTAAGGTATGCCATGGCATTCTCGTATTCTTCATCGGGTACCCGGACATAGATCAGGTTTTTCCCGTAAGTCGTATTAACGGGCAGGAACGAATTCATGCTGTTGTCAAAAACGACAGGATGAAATCCTTCGTTTTCCAGGTTCCCCTTGATGACGTCCGCCTGGAAATGGGTACTGCACTCCGCTACTGTTTTCATGATCAGATACGTTGAAAATTCTTCCTAAAGATACGCAAAATCTTGTTACCTTAGCCCCTGAAAACACAACGGTATGAGCGAAGTATTTTTTACGAATTTCAGATCCCGTCCCGGCAGGAGCCTGCCCAAAAAAATGGAACTCCTGGTAAAAGCGGCCGGCATAGGAACCCTGGACTGTAAAGATAAGTTTACAGCCATCAAGATCCACTTCGGGGAATTGGGCAATATGGCTTTTCTGCGTCACAACTATGCTTCCCGAATGGCGGAGCTGTTGCGGCAGATGGGTGCCAGAACCTTTTTGACAGATACCAATACGCTATACAGCGGTTCCCGGGCCAATGCCGTGGATCATTTGCGTACGGCGTACCTGAACGGGTACAACCCCATCAGCGTGCCGGGGGCTCCGGTAATCATAGCCGACGGGCTGAAAGGGACCGATGAAGTGATCATCCCTATCCCCGCAGGGGAGTATTGCAAAGAAGCACGGATAGCCTCCGGCATAGCAAAAGCCGATGTGTTGGTAAGCCTGACCCATTTCAAGGGACATGAACAAGCGGGATTTGGCGGAGCATTGAAAAATATCGGGATGGGATGTGCCAGTGTCGCAGGAAAACTGCACTTGCACTCCGACTCACAGCCGGTCATTGAACGGGCCAATTGCACCGGATGCCGGCAGTGCGTGATCAATTGCCGCCACGGGGCAGTGACCCTGGATGCGGAAAAGATCGCCGTGATCAATTACGAACTGTGTGTGGGTTGCGGGCAATGCGTAGCCGTTTGCCAATACGATGCGGCCCGCCCGGGAGCCTCATCCTCGGCACAAGGCTTAACGGCCAAGATCGCCGAATACGCGTGGGCTGCCCTCAAGGGAAAAGCGCATTTTCACGTGAGTTTCATCATGGATGTCTCGCCGCATTGCGATTGCTGGAGCATGAACGATACGCCCATTATTCCCGATGTTGGCATGCTGGCCTCCTTCGATCCGCTGGCCCTGGACCAGGCCTGTTTCGACATGGTCAGATCGGCACCTGCCACGCCGGGCAGCATGGCCGATCCGGAAGGCACTCATACACACGAGGGGGAAAATAAATTTGCTTTTGTACATCCACGCACAGACGGGGAATTCGGACTTGCCCACGCGGAAAAGATGAAGCTCGGATCGCGCACCTATACCCTGAAAGAAGTATGACCGCACGCCTTTTCTTTTTCATGGCCCTTGTAGTGCCTGCCATGCTTTTTGCAGAATCCCGGGAAGAAGGTGTTTCCATGCCTTTTGGCTCTGTGTCAGTTATACCGGATCACGGAGGATCACAACACGGTACCGTTGGTGCTTTTTTGCACCGGTTCTACCATAGCTCGTCAGCCGCACAATACGGGGAAATTTCAATTGTTCCGGGGGCGGGTTCGTTGATTGTTACGGAAGGGTCTGAATTTTATTCGCCCGGTTATTATAAAATCCGGTCAGATTCACCCGGGATGGAAATCCGGGTAACTGCCGCTGAAGAGGGAGCCGCCCACAGGTATACGTATTTTACGCCTTCGGGAAGTCCTCAAAAAGAGGGCAGCCTGGTACTCGATCTGCCGGTGAATGCCCGGGAGGAGAATGCCCGGGAGGAGAATGCCGAGCATCAAAACGAACGGGGTATAGTGGCTGAGGTCCGGGTGGCAGAAGTCCGGGTGACAGATCCTGTTACCGTAACCGGGTATGTGATCAGCCGGGGAGAACGGGAAACGGGTCATACGTATTTTGCCATTCGGTTCTCCAGGCCGGTAAAACGCTATTTTTCAAAGAATAATCCCGCTTTTCCCGAAAATTATCCCATTATTTCCGGGAACGCATTTCCGTTGGTATTTGTATTTGATCTTGTCAAGGGAGAGCAACAGTACGTGGATGACGGAGTGCTTGAAATACGTGTGGCTTTTTCTTCCGTAGATGCAGCCGGGGCATTGAACAACCTGGAAACCGGAATGGAAGGGAAGAATTTTGAAACGCTTCAGTGGGAGGCTTCTCAAAAGTGGGAAGAAGAACTTGCCGTTATCTCTGTGGACGATCCATACGGGAACGAGGAACTGGAAAACAGACGGTCTCTTTTTTACAAGGCACTGGGCCGGACCATGGAAACACCTGCCTCTCTGCAGGACAGGGACGAAAAATTCCGTGGGAACGACAACAATATCCATGCTTCCGAATTTTATGACCATTATACAGCCGTTTACCCGGTGGAACGGGAGCGTTATCCGTTGATGAATTTCATAAAACCCGAAAGAAGCCGCCAGTTTGTGGCTTCCATGCTGGCTTATTACGACCGGAACGTTTTGGAAATGCTGCCCGGAGAACACCTGCCCATAGAAGCGGTATCCTTATTGGCTGATGCCCATGCCGGAGGACTGTTGCCCGCTTCGCTGACGCCTTCTTTGCTGGAGGCAATGAACAGTACATTAAGGAGTCCCTATGATCCGGTTGCTTCCCGGACTCAGGAATCCGGTTTTGTACCGGCCGCATCCCACCCACGTTCCATAGACTTAACCAATGATTACGGTTATATGAGCTGGTGTGTTTTCATGATGGCCGGGGCAGCGGGAGATGTCAATACAGTGAATGAAATACGTCCGTTTGTGACTGCTTATCAATGGCTCCTGGAGCCTGAAACGGGATATGCCAGGCAACGAAACAGTGACCTTTCATGGCATAACGATCCCGACTCCCCGGAGAACCGGGACCGATTGTTGTTCATCCCCCATAATATGAACGATATTGTGGAACGCAGCGGCGGCAGGAAGGCCTACGAAAAAAGACTGGATTCCACGGCCCTTTTTGACGAACTTCCTTACCTGTATACCTGGACGGCTTCTCCCTGGAAAGGGCAGAAATTGCTGCGGGCCATGATGGATTCGTACGGGGAAACGGTTGATTCTCCTTCCTGGTTTGTCTTTTCGGCCATGGGACTTTATCCACTGTGTCCCGGGACGGATCAATACGTATTGGGGGCTCCGTATTTCAAAAAAATGACCGTACACCTTGAAAATAAAAAGATTCTGACCATTGAAGCGCCACTGCTGAATCCTGCAAACATATATGTCAGGGAAGTCAGGTGGAACGGTAAATTATGGGACAAAGCTTATATAACGCATCAGGAACTTGCCCAGGGGGGGAAACTGGAATTCCATATGTCTTCCAGGCCGGCCAGGGGAAGAACTTTCCGAAGGGAAAAACTTCCTTATTCCTTTCTAAAAAAGTAGTATATTTGTTGTTTCCTGACTTAAAAAGATCATGCCATCCAAAAACACACTGATAGTCAATCTTTTTGGCGGTCCTGCCTCCGGCAAGACAACATGTGCCTGGGAGATTGCCAGCAAACTGAAAAAACAACGCCTTGTCACCGAATACGTGTCTGAATATGCCAAGGAATTGGTGTGGGATGGAAAGCTGGATATACTGGACGGCAGCGAGCCTCACCAGCACCATATTTTTGAAGTGCAGACACATAGGGTGGAAAGGTTGTTGGGAAAAGTGGATGTTGTGGTAACAGATGCCACCCTTCTGAACAGTTTGGTGTTCGGGGTAAATGTGTCGGATGCTTTCCGGACAGAGATCATTGAAAATTTTAACAGGTTCAACAATTTCAACCTGTACATACAAAGGACTTCCTATTTTGAACAGGAAGGGCGGATACACAACCTGGAGCAGTCACTGGCTCTGGACGAAAAGATAATTGACATTTTGGTCGGGAACAAGATCCCTTTCCAGACGTACAGTCACCGGACACTGGATCTGGTAATTATGAAAATTTGTTTACTTATTAAACACTAATGAAATGATACTGAAGTACAACGGACCTTTGCAGATGCAAATCAACGACATAGCCCAGGTTGCCGACTATATGTGGCAAAAGGGTTGGGCTGAAAGGAATGCGGGAAATATTACCGTAAATGTCACTGAATTCATAGGGGAAGAAAACAAAAACCTTCCTGCCATTACGCGGATTCCTTTATATCATACGGTACCCGAACTGGCCGGTCAGTATTATTACGTTACCAGTGCCGGATCCAGAATGCGCGATATCGCGCGCAATCCAATGGATCAGGGGATCATAACCCGAGTAGCTGCCGAAGGAAAAAGTATTGATATTCTGGCAGACAAAGATTTGCCGCCCACCATTGAATTGCCATCCCATCTGCTTATGCACCAGGTTTTTGCGCAGGAAGCCATCCAGCAGGGGAGCCCGGTCTCGGCCGGCAGGAGGGTTGTCTTCCACACCCATCCCACCGAATTGATTGCTCTTTCCCATATAAAAGAATTGCAAAACACAAGGGCGATTACCGATACGTTGTACGAAATGCACTCAGAGGTAAAAATTTGTGTTCCCCGGGGTCTGGCCTGGGTACCTTATGAAATGCCCGGATCCATGGAACTGGCCCGTGCGAGCATCAAAGACCTGAAGGATTTCCGTTTCATGTTGTGGGAACGCCACGGCGTGCTGGGAACGGGAACCAATATTCTGGAAGTATTCGATGCCGTGGATACACTCAACAAAGCGGCAAAAATATATTTGTACGTTCGTTTGCTTGGCAAATAAGAAGGGTTTTTTATGATACATTTTTTCCTGAATGACAACACCGGGGTGCTGGCACTTCAGACAGAAAACGCTTTGACCCGTGACCGGTCAGAGGCCTTGTCCTGGCTATTGAACGGAGCAAAGCAGATTGATCCTGAAGAGCCCTTTTTGAAAGGATACTTTATTGGTCCCCGTAGGGAAATGATTACTCCCTGGAGTACGGTAGCGGTGGAAATTTGTGAAAACATGAATATTCACGGCATTGTCAGGATGGAAGCATTTTACCCCGCACAGCAGGACAGTCAATACGATCCCATGTTGCAGGAAATGGTTCATGGCCTGGATGAACGGATTTTTCAAACCGGACGGGTTCCCGAACCGATAAGGCAAATTACTGACATCAACGCTTACAATCTTACGGAAGGCCTGGCGCTGAATCCGGAAGAAGTGGCTTACCTGGAGAAACTTTCCGAAAAACTGAACAGGCCCCTGACGGACTCGGAAATATTCGGGTTTTCACAAGTCAATTCAGAGCATTGCCGGCACAAGATCTTTAACGGAACGTTTGTTATTGACGGGAACAAGCAACCGCATACCCTTTTTGATATGATCCGGAACACGTCCCGGGTCAATCCCAACCTGATAGTATCGGCCTATAAAGACAACTGTGCGTTTATTGAAGGCCCCCGTGACCATGTGTTTTTTACTCCGCAGTTTCCAAACAAACCGGGTTTCTTTCACATTCATAAGCACGATACCGTCATCAGCCTGAAAGCGGAAACGCATAATTTTCCCACTACGGTGGAACCTTTCAACGGTGCGGCTACCGGGAGCGGGGGAGAGATCCGGGACCGCATAGCCGGTGGGAAAGCCTCTTTTCCCATTGCCGGGACGGCTGTTTACATGACTTCCTATCCCCGGATGGAAGGTGGACTGCAAAGAGAGCAGGGCCGGAAATGGATGTACCACACACCGGAAGATATCCTGACCAAGGCTTCCGACGGGGCAAGCGATTTCGGGAACAAATTCGGACAGCCCCTGATTTGCGGATCATTGCTTTGTTTTGAACATATTGAAGGTGCCAAACGTTTTGGTTACGATAAGGTGATCATGCTGGCAGGAGGCGTAGGGTATGCCCGTCGGGAGGATGCCCTGAAGGAAAAACCGCAGCCGGGAGACAAACTTGTACTTCTGGGCGGGGACAATTACCGCATAGGAATGGGCGGGGGTGCCGTTTCCTCCGTAGCAACAGGTGAATTCGGCCACGCCATAGAGTTGAATGCCGTACAGCGTGCCAATCCCGAGATGCAGAAACGCGTTTACAACGCCATCCGGGCATTGGCCGAAAGCACATCGAATCCCATCAAATCCATACACGACCACGGGGCTGGCGGTCATCTGAATTGCCTGTCGGAACTGGTGGACGATGCCGGCGGAAAAGTGGACATTGATAAACTTCCCCTGGGAGATCCTTCCCTGAGTGCCAAAGAGATCATAGGCAACGAATCCCAGGAACGCATGGGCTTGGTAATGGCTCCGGAAGACGTTTCCCTGTTGCAGCAGGCAGCGGAAAGGGAACGGGCTCCCATGTATGTGATCGGCGAGATAACCGGAGACGGTCGTTTTACTTTTGAAAATTCACAGACCGCGGAAAAACCCATAGACCTGGATCTTGAAGATATGTTTGGATCGGTTCCGCATACCGTGATGGAAGACGTAACGGACGATCCCGTTTTTGAACCTTTTGAATGCCTGCAGGACAACCGATCCCTGACAGATTACGCACAGCGGGTCATGCAGCTGGAATCGGTGGCATGCAAAGACTGGCTGACCAACAAGGTGGACCGTTCCGTAACGGGCTGGGTGGCCAACCAACAGTGTGCCGGGGAATTGCAATTGCCCCTGAACGATTTCGGCCTGACAGCCATTGGGTATGTGCCTTCGCAAAAAGGTTTTTCCGGAATAGCTACATCCATAGGACATGCTCCTGTTCCGGGTCTGATAGATGCGGCGGCCGGCAGCCGTCTTTCCATTGCCGAGTCGTTGACCAACCTGGTTTTTGTGTTGCTGGACGGGGGTTTGCCGAGTGTTTCGCTGAGTGCCAACTGGATGTGGCCTTGCCGGAACCGGGGGGAAGATGCCCGTTTGTACCGGGCCGTAAAGGCAGCGGGAGATCTGGCCTGTGAACTGGGAATCAACATTCCCACGGGAAAGGATTCCCTTTCCATGACACAGAAGTACCCCGATGGCACAAAGGTACTTTCACCGGGGACGGTGATCATATCCACCGTTGCACCGGTGGCCGATGTGCGGCGCAAGGTGCAGCCGGTGATCCGGGCAGACGCGTCTGACTCGGCATTGATCCATGTTGACTTTTCGGGAAGGAAGGAGGGTTTTTCTTCTCTGGGAGGGTCTGCCCTGGCGCAATGCCTGGGGAAAATCGGCACCTCTTGTCCCGATGTGGAAGATGCCGGGGCTTTTAAAAGGGCGTTTGAAACGGTGCAGGAACTGATTGCGCAGGACATGGTTTTGGCCGGACACGATGTCTCTGCGGGCGGATTGCTCACCTGTTTGCTGGAAATGTGTTTTGCCAATGTCCGGGGAGGGATCCGTTTGCGGGAGGATGTGCTGGAAGAACTGTCCGGTGCGGACCGGGCGGCGGCGTTATTTGCCGAGTATCCCGGTGTGGTGCTTCAGATAAAAGGCCGAGACGTTTCCCGTGCGCTGGGCCTGTTGTTGCAGAACAACGTAATGACGCGGATCCTGGGATATCCCTGCAGCGAACGCAGGATCACCGTGGACCGGGACCTGTCCTTCGATATTGATGCACTCCGGGAACATTGGTTCCGGACTTCCTACCTGATGGATATTCGCCAGAGCGGACCGGAAAAGGCAAAAGAACGTTTTGAAAATTTCGGGAAGACGCCGTTGAAATTCCGTTTTCCGCAATGGTCAGGGAAATTGGCAAAAACCCGGGAACAATTGGCCGGGGAAGGTCCGTTGCCCAAGGCGGCCATCATTCGCGAAAAAGGTTCGCAATGCGACCGGGAAA
>Ga0265294_10005401_pt1 | contig 15608 bp, 17 predicted proteins | sample MunlanPumphouse3_FD_192504 | JGI IMG/M metagenome (GOLD analysis project Ga0265294, IMG submission 192504) | Groundwater microbial communities from a municipal landfill in Southern Ontario, Canada - Pumphouse #3 | ecosystem: Environmental > Aquatic > Deep subsurface > Groundwater | place...
AACTTGCTAAAAGGTGCGTTAAGTACCTTTCTTAACGCTTCAAACAGTTAAAAAGCTGGTTTCAAAAAAAGAAAATAAACACTCGGCACCTGCAGATGTGGAAACAAAACCATAATGTTCAAACTATCTTTTGTAAATTGAGTTAAGAGAAGTTTGAATAATATAAAATCAAAAATGCAAATGTCCTTATCCCTTATTCCAACATCTGGAAAAGCCGAATGTTTGTTTTCTATTTTCGGAAAAGCCCGAAACTGTTTGAGCGTTAAGCAAGGTGCTAAACGCACCTTGTAGCGAGTTTTGCAGGGCAGAAAATAGAAATCAATAAGTGAGGGAACCCGAAAGGGCTTTGAAGCCGTTGGTGGTTTTGCTTACTTTGTCCACACAAAGTAAGAAAGCGGAAACCTTTAGGTTTTCAAGAGAGCTAGTTTTTAATCGTTTGATGATTGTATCACTCTTATTTGCAAATTAACAAATTATATATTCATCTATTTTTTACAAATTAAAGTGGAGATTCAACCTCTCGTATAATATAAATATAGCAAAAAAGCTATAATAAAAAGAAGAGTAAAAGTTAAAGCTTTAGTATATTGGTCACACCTCTAAAACCATTAAATAACTAAAATTAATGAGTTTGAACCTCAGTGTAATAGCTAAATTTAAAACTTGAGTGGCAACTAAATCAGATATAATCTAGATTGCATTTTGCGAGATGAAGTTATATTTAGCCTCTAAAGTCAGACAGAGTAAAAACTCTGTCCTAACAAGCTCTTCTAAAATTCTTAGGAGGCTTTCATGTATAATTTTATCTCAATTGATGTGGCTAAGTCAACACTTCAGGTTTATATTCCCATTAAAGATGAGAATATTAGTATTCAAAATGATAAAAAAACTATTGCTTCTCTTTACTCTAACCTAAAAAAGTATTATAAAAAAGAGTATAAAAATTTAGTTTTTATATTTGAACCTACAGGACCATATTCAAATATATTAAAACATTTTTGTGCAAATAAAAATATATTTTGTTTTATAGTAAATCCAAGACAAAGTTCTAACTTTGCAAAAGCATTAAATAATAGAAGTAAAACAGATATTATAGATGCAAAGATGCTATATGAGTTTAGAATAATGGCAAAAAAAGAAGATATTAGAGTTCCTGTTATTGATAAACTACAAGAGAATTTAGGAGAGATGCTTAGTTTTTATAAACTTTTACAAAAACAAAGATTAGCTTTTTCAGGTCACCTTGAATCCTTAGAATCAAAAGATGGTAATCAATTTATTATAAAGCAAATTAAAAAAGATATAAAGAGCTTAAAAAACCAAGAAAATCAATTAATAGAACAAATGAAAGAGTTAATTCATTCAAAAGAGGAACTAGCTCAAAAGTTTAATTATATAAAAACAATAAAAGGTTTAGGAGATTTATCAGGTATTGTATTGATTCATTTGTTTATCTCGTACCCTAATGCAAATAGACAACAAATAACAGCATTAAGTGGATTAGATTCAATAGAACATAGTTCAGGGACTTCAATACAAAGGAAATCAAGAATATCAAAAAAAGGTAGCTCTATATATAGAAGTATTTTATTTATGCCAGTATTATGTGCAATAAGAAGTAATCCATATATGAAAGCATTTTATGATAGGCTAAAAGAGAATGGTAAACATTCAACATTAGCACAAATTGCAGTTATGAAAAAATTGGTTTTAATCGCTTATTCACTTTATAAAAATAATTTAGAGTTTGATTCTTCACTCTATGAGAAAAGAGTATCATGGAATGAAGAAAAAACTGAAAATATTGCTTGATTTTAAGCTTATTTTTACGTGGCAACTGGGGTGTAGTTTTGTAGTTTTGGGTGTAGTTTTAAGTATTTGGTTTTGGGATTTTATCTCTTTGCTCGTCACTTGGTGAGAATTTTAAAGCCTCGTTTTTGGTGAGGCTTTTTTTATAGAGCTTTTAAGTTTTATTCCCTAAATGGGGTCAGACCCCGTTACTAATTTAAATTCATTATCTCTAATGAGTCACTTGGTATATCTTTTTTATCTCGAAGTGCAATGAAACCTTTTTCAGAAGTCATGACTAATGTTATTAACGAATCGTACTCTTCTATTGTTTGCAATCTTTTTATCATAATCCAAGATTTTTTGATAAATCAGGTATTTTTTCTAAAAGTTGGCTTGCGATTATATTACTCATAGACCCTTCCAAAATATTTTTGACAGATAATAGTGATTCTTTTAAAATATTTTTTTTAGGACGACTTGATGAGAGTTGAGTTTCGATAGTTGCGATATCTGAATTAATTTCAGATTCAACGTCGGAATTTAAGTTTAATTTTTTCAATTCACTTTTAAGTTCTTTAATAAAACTGACCAATAAATCTTTATCATTTGCAGTGAATGTACCATTTTGAGTACTGTTAGTTGTTCCTTGTTGTAATTGTGAATTATTCATTGTTTCTATAGTTGTATTATTGGTTGTATTATAATTGATTTGTGGAGGAAAGTGTAAAGTAGCTATTGAAGGCTTTGTTAGAGAATCTTCAACCTCTTTTATCCCTTGATGTGAAATCATCATCTCACCACTAGACAAAGCTAATTCATGTATAAGTCCTTCATTTTCTAAATAAAATATTATTTCATTTGCCTCATCATCTTCAAGCTTTAAATCTTTCTTAATTTCTAATTTTTTAACATATTTAGAACTACTTGCATTTGATTTATAATAAAGATTTTTAAGAAATAAAAATCTTTTTTGTCTCATTTCATCAACATAAGGTTCTATTGAAGCTTCAGCATCGCTAATACTATGCGTATTGTATATTGTATTTGTCATTTGTTTTAAAACCTTTTCTATTTGATTTAACGAATTTTTTATTGAGTGTTGTAAGTCAGAAGATGCTCTGTAATTATGTTGTATTAATAATTCTGATTGCTGTTTTAATTCTGTATATTTTATCGCTTCTATTACCTGTGAAATATCAACTTTGCGTGATTCTGACATATCTTTTATAGTATTTAAATATTTATCAGTATTTGTAACATCAAATTTTATATGTTCATTAGCCATTTTTTTCCTTTAATTTTTTATAAATTATAGCACCAAAAAAAATAAAAGCAAAATAATATGTCAAATTGCAATGTTTTTGGATAAATATTTACTTCTTAGTTTTAAATTCTTCCCCTAAAGCTTTGAGTTCATCGGCATTTTGTTTGGCTTTTTTTACTGTTTCTTCAAAAGCGAAGCCTTTCATTGTCAAACAAAAACAACGGGCAACTTTGGATTTTGTCAAAAGGATAAATAGTCTAAGTGAAGATTTAAGAGATTTTACATTTACACCCCCTGAGGTTGAATCTCCACTTTAATGTCTTATAAAAAATAAGAAAACATACATTCTGTTAATTTAGAAATAATAATGATAAAATCATCAAAAAAGATTAAAAAATACTTCTCTTGAAAACCTAAAGGTTTCCGCCCTCTTACTTTGTATGGACAAAGTAAGCAAAACCACCAACGGCTTCAAAGCCCTTTGGGTTCCCTCACTTATTGTTTTCTATTTTCTGCCCTGCAAAACTCACAAAAAATGTGCATTTAGCACATTTCTTTGTTCAAACAGTTTCGGGCTTTTCCGAAAATAGAAAACAATCGTTCGGCTTTTGCAGATGTTGGCAAAAAAGGGATAAGGACATTTGCATATTTGATTCTCTATACTTCTAACTTTTATTTATCTTAATTTATTAAGGGGAGTTTGAACTGTAGGGATTTATATTTCCACATCAGCAGACGCCGAGCGTTTATTTTATTCTTTTCAAAACAAGCTCGAAACTGTTTGAGCGTTAAGAAGAGTGCTAAACGCACTCTTTAGCGAGTTTTGCAGAGCTGAAAAGAATAAAATAATAAGGGAGGGAAGCTTCGCCGTCGATGCCGTGGAGAGTTTCTTTGTTACTTTCTTTACGGATAAAGAAAGTAAAAGCGGAAAGCTTTAGCTTTTCAAGAGAGGCTATTGTAAACTACTTTACTCATACACCTTTTTAATATTCTTAATTTGACTGCTCATATTCAATAACAACATATCGGCTAAGACCAATGCCATCATGGATTCTGCAACCACACTTCCTCTTATTGCTACACATGGGTCATGTCGCCCTTTGAGTTCGCATTCCACTTCATTTGAATGTGTGTCAACTGTGTGTTGCTTAATAAAAATTGAGGGTGTTGGTTTAAAATAGACTTTAACATTGATTTCATCGCCATTGGATATACCTCCTAAAATTCCACCGCTGTGATTGCTTAAAAATCCATTGGCATTGATTTGGTCGTTGTTTTGACTCCCTTTAAGCGATGAGGAATTAAATCCTTCCCCAATTTCCACCCCTTTAACTGCATTAATTCCCATCATGGCATTGGCAATTTGAGCATCAAGTTTATGGTATAAAGGTTCACCCAAACCAACAGGAACATTTTTTACATTTACTATGGCAACTCCACCCACACTGTCATGTTGTTTTTTTGCTTGTTTAATGGCTTCTTTTTGGGCTTCTTCCACATTTTTATCTAAAGCATAAATTTCTGAAGTTTTTACATGAGAAAAATCAAATTCTTTGGCTTCAATGCCATCAATGGCATAAATACCACTTTGCACACAAATATTGAGTTCATTGAGCAAGAGTTTTGCAATAGCCCCAGCTGCAACACGAGCTGCTGTTTCTCTTGCGCTGCTTCTTCCCCCACCACGGTAATCTCTGATTCCATATTTGTTAAAATAGGTAAAATCAGCATGTCCTGGTCGGAATAAATCTTTTATATTGGAATAATCCCCACTTTTTTGGTTTTCATTAAAAATGACCATGGCAATGGAAGTTCCTGTGGAAATGCCTTCAAACACCCCACTTAATATTTCAACTTTATCCCCTTCATCTCTTGCTGTTGCAAACTCATTTTGCCCAGGTTTTCGACGGTTCATTTCATTTTGTATAAATATTTCATCAATTTTTAAACCAGCAGGAATGCCATCAACAATACATCCTAATGCTTTGCCATGACTCTCTCCAAACGTAGTAAATCGAAATCTGTGACCAAATGTATTCATTTTTCTTTGTCCTTTAATTGCTCAAGTGCAATCTTTGCAACAGCTTGTTGAGCCAGTTTTTTACTTTTTCCTTTGGCACTGCCATAATTTTTATCGTCAATCCAAATGGAAACTTCAAACTCTTTTTGATGATCAGGTCCATACGATTTTTCTAGCTTATATTCAGGAATGGTGCCAAACATCGATTGTGTTATCTCTTGTAAGGCTGTTTTGTAATCACTGAATAAGACATCTAAATTGATTTTATCGTAAGAATTTTCCAAAATTTGTAGCATAATAGGTTTTAAATTATTAAGCCCCGATTCCAAATAAATCGCACCCATAATGGCTTCAAATGCATCGGAGAGAATAGAAGCTTTGATTCTGCCATTGTTTCTTTCTTCGGCAACCGAAATATAAATATAATCGCCCAAATGAATGTCGTTGGCTAATTTTGTAAAGCCTGTTTCATTTACCAGTGAAGCTCGAATTTTTGAAAGTTCACCCTCATTGGATTTGGGAAATTTATTGTACAAATATTCCCCCACGATTAAATTTAAAACGGCATCTCCTAAGAATTCCAGTCGTTCATTGTTGTACGGTTTTTTATAACTTTTATGCGTAAGTGCTTCGACTATCAGATTTTTGTCTTTAAACTGATAACCCAAACACTTTTCTAATTTTGAATAATCACTCATATTTTTTCCTTTATTTTAATTTTTCTGCTTGTGTGCGTGCGAGTATATCACACCGTTCATTCTCTTCATGCCCTGCATGACCTTTGACCCAAGTTGCAAGTATAGTATGTTTTTTTGAAACTTCTAAATACTCTTGCCATAATTCGTAGTTTTTGACGGGCTTTTTCGCTGCCGTTTTAAAACCATTTTTTTCCCAATTACTCAGCCATTCATTGATGGCTTGTACCACGTATTTTGAATCACTGATAATCGTAACCTTGCACGGTTCTTTTAACTGTTTTAATCCTTCAATAACTCCTTTTAATTCCATTTGGTTATTTGTAGTGAGGATTTCCCCGCCACTAAACTCTTTGGTATGTCCGTTGTATTGCAAAATCGTTCCCCAGCCACCAGGACCTGGGTTGCCTAAACTGGAACCATCACTGTAAAGATTGATGTGTTTCAATTTTCTTCCTTGTAAGTTCAGGTTCGATTTTAAACGTTAAAATTTTATGGCAATGCGGACAGCGTGGCTCATAAATAGGGTGAGTAGTTTTGCACTTGTTGCATAAAAATCTAAAATTTAAATCGGTTTTAAAATGGCTGTTGGCATTTTGTGAAATAATCATCATATCAAGCTCAAACAGTGAACTATTTTGGGCATCTTTAATATAGCCTTTGGCGGTATACAACTCTTGAAGAAGTGGATTTTTGGCAACGGCATCAAAATTAATATCATCAAAATTCAAATACCACAGATAATCCAGCGATTTTTTAATATCAAAAAGAGCCAGATTTTCCCAAAAAAGCGTTTTATTGAACTGGAGTAAATATTTAACGACCATTCTTTCAATGAGTTGGTTTTCATTAAAAAGTTCTAACAACTGTTGCGATTTTTTTTCAAAAGAGAGTAAAGGGTCATGTAAAAGTTGCAGCGTTTTAATGTAAAGAGTCTCTTGGGTAATATCGATGTCCAATTCACTTAACGATTCTATGACTTCTTGGGCTTTATCGTACTCTTTGAGTTTTTCATAAATCAACAGCAGATATTCCAGTGCGTTGTTGTTGCGTGGTGAAAACTTTAAGATTTTTAGAAATATCTCTTTACTGCGTTGTAAAAATCCCCCTTTGAAATAGGTTTTACCCAACAGTTCAAGGAGTTCTTCTTTTTTAATGCGTTCAGTAACATGCTCTAAAAGAGCTAAATAAACGCCAATGGCCTTATTGTATTCTCCCTTATGCACAAAAGTCGATGCCAATAAAATAATAGAATCAAAAGGAAGATTGTATGTCGTGTATAAATGCACATAGTCGTCTTCTTTTAAATTGCCCAATTCAAATCGTTGAAGCAGTTTTCGATACTCTTCTCGTGATTTTTTCTCTTTGTACAACCCAAAAGAATAGGTTAAAAATGAGATAACAAAAATAAGTGTAAAGAATATAATAATACCAAATAATGGGTCTCTATACTCTACAACCAGTCCATCCACTTCCACACCTTAGCGTCTAATTTTTTAATATGGTATCATAAAAGTTCATAGAAAATCTTAAATTTTACGAATTGTACATTTATAAAGAGTTTAAACAGTATAATGCACGTTATGATTACCAAAGATTCCATTGAAAACTTAAAAAACCATTTAGATGTGGTTGATGTTATTTCCCAATTTATTGAAACCAAAAAATCGGGTGCCAATTTTAAAGCGTGTTGCCCTTTCCATGGAGAAAAAACTCCCTCTTTTGTCATAAGTCCTGCCAAACAAATTTACCATTGTTTTGGATGTGGCGTGGGTGGCGATTCGATTAAATTTGTCATGGAATATGAAAAGTTAGCGTACCCTGAAGCCATTGAAAAATTGGCTTCAATGTACAATATTTCACTCTCTTATGAAAACACCAATCAACAAAAACTCGACACGAAAGTTCTTCAAGAAATCAATAAATATTACCAAAAGCTTTTTATTTCCAATGCAATTGCCAAAGAGTATATTAAAAGTCGAGGTATTTCAGAGTTTTCAATTGAAAAGTTTGAAATAGGGTATGCCCCTAACTCGTTGCAAACCATTAACTATATTAAAGATAACTTCTTAAATTTAGCCGATGCAAAAGAGTTAGGTGTTATTGACAGTGGCGAAAATGGCTTATATGCACGATTTATCGAGCGAATCACTTTTCCTATTTATGCTTTAAATGGAAGTATTGTTGGGTTTGGTGGACGAACAATTACTGGACACAATGCCAAATATGTCAACTCTCCTCAAACAAAACTTTTCAATAAATCACGTTTGCTTTATGGGTATCATTTGGCCAAAGATCATATTTATAAAAAAAATGAAATGATTATCACAGAAGGTTATTTGGATGTCATTATGTTGCACCAAGCAGGATTTGATAATGCCGTTGCCACACTTGGAACGGCGTTGACTCAAGACCACTTGCCACTCTTACGAAGAGGTGAGCCTAAAATTATTGTGGCATATGATGGTGATAATGCCGGATTAAACGCTGCGTACAAAGCCGCACTCATGCTTTCCAATGGGAATTTTGAGGGAGGTGTTGTTATTTTCGCACAAGGAATTGACCCAGCTGACATGGTCAAAGAGAATCGAATTAATGAGTTAAATACCATATTTGAACACCCTAAACCTTTTATTCCTTTTGTGATTGATTATATTATTGCCAAATACGATTTGAATGATCCCCAAAATAAACAAAAAGCCTTAGAAGAGACCAATGAATTTTTAAAAACACTCAACCAAATTTTTCAAGATGAATACCGACGATATTTGGCATCACGACTCAATATTAATGAAAAGTTTATTAAAATCCAACATCACAGAGTGGATAATAGAAATAATGTTCAATTAACCAAAATAGATATTGCAGAGTTATGTATTATTAAATCTATTGCCGATAAACCCAATCGTTTAGAAATGGTCTTAGATGTCATTGATGCTTCAATGTTTGAATACCATCGAGGCGAATTTGAGATGCTTTTAAATGAAAAAGAGAATCCCAAACTCATTGGAATATTGTTAAATGAACAATTAGAAACGTATGATGATGAGCGACTGACCAATGAATTACGTGTTTTACTGATTAAATTTTATGAAAAAAAATTAAATGGTATTAAATATGAAGAAGAGTTAGAACATAATGAAAAGAAAAATATGATTGTTAAAATCCGTGATAATATCATGCAGTTAAAAAAAGGGAAATTAATTACCTATAATCTGTAAATTAATAAACTCAAAACTATTTTTTTTGTAGAATGCTGTAAATTTTAGGAGAGTACTTATGGAAATAATTAAAACTGAAAATGCACCTGCTGCAATCGGACCTTACTCGCAAGCAATTAAAGCCAATGGAATGGTTTTTACTTCAGGACAAATTGCACTGACTCCAAGTGGTGAATTAGTTGAAAATGATATCAAAAAACAGACTCGACAAGTGTTGACAAATTTGCAACATGTTTTAGAAGAAGCGGGATGTACGTTAAGTGATGTTGTTAAAGTTACCATTTATTTAGAAGATATGCATGACTTTGGTGTGGTTAATGTTATTTATGCTGAATATTTTGGAGAACATAAACCAGCACGAAGTACGGTTGCAGTTAAAACATTACCTAAAAATGTCCTTGTAGAAATAGATGTGATTGCAGTTATGAGAGATTTCTTTAATTAGGTTTTGGCTTAAAGAAAGTTTAAACTAAAATAAGATACTATTCGCTTCACAAAAAAGCAGAGCAATAATAGAATAGACAACCTAAGGATAGAAAATGTACGCAATTATCAAATGTGGTGGAAAGCAATATAAAGTTTCAGAAGGTGATTTAATCGATATCGATTACACTGGAAAAGTTGCTAAAGAAACACTCATAATTACTGATGTAATCGCTGTTAACAACGGTGAATTAAAATGTGGAGACGCTGTATCATCTGCAAAAGTTGAGGCAGTTGTAGTACTCGATGGTACTGGTGTAAATAGAGATAGAAAAGTGGTTATTTACAAAAAAAGAAGAAGAAAAGATTCTAAGTTAAAAAAAGGTTTCAGAAGAAGCTTTACTAAAATTAGAATTACTAAAATAGCTGCATAAGCTCAAATAAATCAAGGAGATAGATTATGGCTCACAAGAAAGGTCAAGGTAGTACGCAGAATAATAGAGATTCAGCTGGTAGAAGACTTGGAGTTAAGAAATATGGTGGAGAAGTTGTAAGAGCTGGAAACATCATTATTCGACAAAGAGGAACAAAAATCCACGTTGGAAACAATGTTGGAATTGGTAAAGATCATACAATTTATGCTTTAATTGATGGAAAAGTTAAATTCGAAATCAAAGATAGAAATAGAAAAAAAGTTTCAGTTTACGCTTCGTAAATCTGACTTTTTAAATGTTTGAAAAAAGGGTGTATGGCAGTTTGCCTACACCCTTTTTTTGTCAATAAAATTTAGTGAACAGTTGAAAGTTAACAGTTAACGTTATGCTTTTGATTTTTCACTTTTCACTAAACGGAGGTTTGTGTGTTTATAGATAGTGTAAAATTTACGATTGTATCAGGAAAAGGTGGACAGGGATGTGCCTCTTTTAGAAGAGAAAAGTTTGTTGTTAAAGGTGGACCTGATGGCGGTGATGGTGGAAAAGGTGGAGATGTCGCTTTTGTAGTTGATAGCAATGCCGATACTTTGTCATGGTTTAAAGGACGAAATATCGTTAAAGCTGAGAATGGTCAACAAGGAATGGGGCGAAATATGACTGGAAAGTCTGCTCCTACGTTGCTTTTAAGTGTTCCTCCTGGAACGCAAATCATTGATGATTTAACCGGTGATGTGCTTTTAGATTTATTAGTTGAAGGTGAAGTGGTTACCTTAATTGAAGGTGGAAAAGGTGGATTGGGAAATGTTCACTTTAAAAATTCAAGAAACCAACGACCAACGTATGCACAACCTGGACTTCCTGGAACAAAACGAGCCATTCGTTTGGAGTTAAAACTTATAGCAGATGTGGGATTAGTAGGTTACCCAAATGTGGGAAAATCAACCCTAATTTCAACGGTATCCAATGCTACGCCTGAAATTGCCAATTATGAATTTACTACATTAACTCCAAAATTAGGGGTAGTTGATGCAGGGGATTATAACTCCTTTGTCATGGCAGATATTCCAGGAATTATTGATGGAGCAAGTGATGGTAAAGGGTTAGGATTAGAGTTTTTACGACACATTGAACGAACCAAAACATTGTTATTTACCATTGATATAGCCAATTATCGAACAACCATTGACCAGCTTACCGTTTTAAAAGAAGAGTTAAAAAAATTCTCCAATGAGTTAAGTAAACGCAATTATGCCATTGCTTTAACTAAAATTGATGCCTATTATGCTGGAAATTTAGAAGAAGATATTATCAAATTTATTCAAGAGTTAGGTTTAGAGCCAACACAAAGCAATGAATTTGGTTTTGATAAAACGTTGCCATATTATGTGCAAGATACTGTATTTGCTCGTTTTGATACGAGTAAACCCTATTTCATTTTACCCATTTCGTCGGTAACGCATTTAAATACCAAAGCATTAACCCATGCTTTATATGATTTAATAGGAAAAAGCAAATAATGAAAAGAGTCGTTTTAAAAGTAGGAAGTGCTGTTTTAACGCAAGATGGTAAATTGGCACTGGAGAGATTAAATAATTTAGTAGAACTTATAGCCTTGTTAAAAAAGCAAGATATTGAAGTTATTTTAGTCAGTTCTGGAGCGGTTGCGTCGGGATTTACCTCATTGCCTTTGGATAAAAAATCCGTAACAAACCGGCAAGCATTGGCTGCTATTGGGCAACCTTTGTTAATGAAACACTACAAAGAACGATTTAAAGAGCACGATATTGTGTGTGCTCAAATGCTTTTAATTGCCGATGATTTTGATTCACGAAAACGAACCGCTTTTGCTAAAGGGGCGATTGAAGTATTGCTAGAAAACAAAGTTGTGCCTATTATCAATGAAAACGACGTAACGGCAACCGATGAATTGCTTTTTGGAGATAATGACCAATTAGCAGCGCATGTAACCTATTATTTTGAAGCAGATTTATTAGCAATTTTAACCGATATTGATGGGTATTATAATAAAAATCCTCATCAATATGAAGATGCACACCTTTTAAAATTTGTTCATACTATTAGCGATGAAATGTTAGAAGGGGAACACACTCCTAACACCCAATTTGCAACAGGTGGAATTGTAACCAAGCTAAAAGCTGCGGATTTTTTACTCAAAAGAGATATCCCCATGTATTTAAGCAGTGGATTTGATTTGCATTTTGCCACACAATTTTTAGTTAATCAGAACCATGTTGGTGGAACAGTATTTAAAAAGGCGTAAGAATGTCAAAACGAATAGTATTTATGGGGACACCCAGTTATGCTACAACTATTTTAGAGAAGCTTTTAGAAAAAAACTTTGATGTGGTTGCACTTTTTACACAACAAGATAAAAAAGTAGGGCGTAAGCAAGAACTTACACCTCCTCATATTAAACAATATTGTCTTGATAACCATCTTTCTCTTCCTATTTTTCAGCCAGAAAAACTTCGAGACAATCAAGCCATGGTGGATGAACTTCAAGCTTTAAAAGCCGATTTTATTGTAGTAGCTGCGTATGGACAAATTTTGCCCAAAGCCATTTTAGAAATTGCACCTTGCATTAATCTTCATGCCTCTTTGTTACCCAAATATCGAGGAGCAAGTCCTATTCAAGAGGCACTTTTACACGATGATACGTACACGGGTGTTACAGCAATGCTTATGGAAGAAGGACTCGATACGGGTGATATTTTAGGCTTTAAGTATTTGAAAATCGAACCTACTTTAGAAGTGGAAGAGGCTTTTGATAAATTATCGCAAGAAGCTGCCGTATTGACCATTGAAGTGCTTCATCATTTTGATAGCTTACACCCTTTAAAACAAAACAATATGCTGAGTTCTTTGTGTAAAAAAATCAAAAAAGAGCACGGAGAAGTGACTTTTTTAAGTGCTAAAGCATTGGTTTTAAAATATAAAGCTTACTCTTTTTGGCCGGGTGTTTTTTTGCAATCGGGTTTAAAACTAAAAAAAATCAGTTTGCTCGACGAGACTTCTTGCAATCAAGCCGGACAAATTTTAGAGATAGACAAAGAGGGTGTTGTCGTTGGTTGTCAAAAAGGAAAAGTGAAAATCAAGATATTTCAAGCGCCTTCTAAAAATGAACTCAGTGCGCTTGATTATTTAAGAGGGCAACGTTTAGGCATTTTAGATTTTATAAACTAGACTTTTATTTTCAGCCCAGTAAAAAATAAAAACCAGTCACCGTTGCTAAGGATGAAATAACCCCAATAACTAAAGCATTGATGGCAAGTCGCTCATCTAATCCTCCTTTGATGGCTAAAATAACGGCCGTTGTCATAGGTGGCATGGCAACTTCTAAAATGGTTACTTTACTCCAGGTATCATTTAAGGTGTAAAACAGACTAAAAAGCAGCATCACAAACAATGGCATCAGTATCATTTTAAGAAAAAGGGCAAGGCTGGTTACTTTAAATTTATAAAAGATATTTTTAATTTCCAGTTTCATTCCAATGGCAATCATAGCAAGTGGTACCAACGTTGCACCAATGGTTTGGGCTGTGTTCATCATAAAATTTGGAATGGGCAAGAATTTTGCAAAAATGGTAATAAAAAACATCACAATGGGCGGGAAAAATAAAACACTTTTAAATATGGTTTTCATTTTTATCACTTCACCATTGCCCCAATTGATGACAAAAACACCCAATGAAACGACCAATAAAAACGAACCAAACAAATCGTAAATTAAAGCATACACCACATAATCTTGCCCGTAAAAAGCGTCAATGTATGAAAAACCAATAAACGAAGTATTCCCAAATGTGGCAACAACCATAAATGTGGCTAAAGTTTTTTTATCGAATTTAAAAAATTTACCCATGGCATAAGAGAGGAGTAAATTAGCAAAAATAATGGTATTGAACATACAAATCAAATTGATAATTTTTAAATCCAAAGTCAAAGGATGGATTTTGACAAAAACCATCGCAGGAAGAGAAAAATAAATGACAAAATCGACGAGTTCCTTGGAGTTATCTTTTATAAATATTTTAAATAAATACCCAAAAGTTAGGTATAAAGCAATAGGTAAAACGGGGTCTAACATATACAATCCAACGGTTATTTTTTAGTATTATATTCTATTCATATTAAAGTAGAATTATGTATAATGGTTTGATGAAAATTATCGTATTAGATCAAGTTGATTCAACGCACAGTTATTTAAAAAATCACATTCAAACCGAAGGGTTTTTAGAGCCTTTGTGTATTGCAACCACACTTCAAACCAATGGAATTGGTAGCAGAGGCAATGTTTGGATAGGGCAAAGAGGGAATCTCTTTTTTTCCTTTGTATTGAAAAAAAGCAGTTTACCTCATGATTTGCCTTTGCAATCGGCATCGATTTATTTTTCCTATATTCTGAAAATGATATTGGAAGAAAAAGGTTCAAAAATTTGGCTAAAATGGCCCAATGATTTTTATGCCGATAATAAAAAAATCGGGGGAACGATTACTTCGGTTAACAGTGAACTTATTTACTGTGGAATAGGGCTTAACTTAGAAAAAGTCGATGAAGAATATGGACATTTGGATATTAAAATGTCACCTAATGATATTTTAAATGACTATTTCTTAAAATTAGAGAAATTAATTTTATGGAAGCATATTTTTAGTGAGTTTAAGATAGAATTTCAAAAAAGTAGGTTTTTCAAATCTACGGTGAATGGCGAGAAAGTTTCTTTAAAAAATGCCGTGCTAAATGACGATGGTTCAGTTAGTTTAGGCGATAAAAAGGTGTTTAGTTTACGATGACAACAGAAATAATTGCAATTGCAAATCAAAAAGGCGGAGTAGGTAAAACTACCACTGCTGTAAATTTAAGTGCGGCTTTAGCACTTGAAGGTAAGAGAGTATTGTTAATAGATGCTGACCCACAAGCAAATGCCACCACTTCATTGGGATTTCAAAGAGATACCTATGAATATAATATTTATCACGTGCTATTAGGAACTAAAGAGCTTTCTGAAATTATTTTAGACAGTGAAATTGGAAATCTAAAAGTAGCACCTTCAAATATTGGTTTAGTTGGGATTGAAAAAGAGTTTTATCGAAATACCAATGAAAGAGAGTTGATTTTAAAACGAAAAATTGACCCTATTAAAAAAGATTTCGATTATATTATTATTGATTCGCCTCCGGCACTGGGACCCATTACTATTAATACCTTAAGTGCGGCTAACTCAGTTCTTATTCCTATTCAGTGTGAGTTTTTTGCACTTGAAGGATTGGCACAGTTATTAAATACAATTAAGTTGGTTAAGCAAACGATTAACCGACAACTTCAAATTAGAGGTTTTTTACCGACGATGTACAGTGAACAAAATAATCTTTCAAAACAAGTTTTTGCGGATTTGGCACAACATTTTGAAAATAAATTGTTTAAAATCGATGAAGATTCGTATGTGGTTATTCCACGAAATATCAAACTGGCAGAAAGCCCAAGTTTTGGGAAACCTATCATGCTTTATGATGATAAAGCCATTGGAACAAAAGCATACACAAATTTAGCACGAGCAATAGCAGGATAATAACATGGCACTAGGAAGAGGACTTAGCGAATTATTAGGAGAAGTTGAAACGGCTTACGGCAGATCAACGACACAACCAAGTTCAGGTATAACAGAAATTGATGTTGAATTAATTAAAGCAAACCCTAATCAACCTAGAAAAATGTTTGATGAAGAGCGACTCAAAGAG
>Ga0265294_10005403_pt1 | contig 15604 bp, 14 predicted proteins | sample MunlanPumphouse3_FD_192504 | JGI IMG/M metagenome (GOLD analysis project Ga0265294, IMG submission 192504) | Groundwater microbial communities from a municipal landfill in Southern Ontario, Canada - Pumphouse #3 | ecosystem: Environmental > Aquatic > Deep subsurface > Groundwater | place...
TGCCGGGGTTGCGGCGGTACCGGTTGTCGGCATAGGGGCCCGAAAGAGTACAGAAGTACGGCGGGAATGTGGGACAACCGAATGCGTTGATGTTGAGAAGTGCCTCAAAGTCGTATAAATCCCGAAAGCAACGGAAGAAAGACGGGATTGGACTCGTGGAGAAGCAGGGCAAAGCAGTCCGGATTGATGTAACGAAACGTTTTTCCGACATTGTCGGGAAAAACTACCGTAAGCACAGATTCCATGGTGCCTTACCGCTTATGCCTCGTTGGATTGCAATACCCGGGTGATGAACTTGGTAAAACCGCTGAATGAAATGAGTCTTGAAGAACTGGGACGACTTTTCCCTATCATCCTGTCGGAGTATAATCCGGATTGGCTGGCGATATATGCCTCTGAAAAGGAACTTATCGAACACGCTGTCGGCAGGCACAACATCAAACGGATCTCGCATTACGGCAGCACCTCCATCCCCGGGATCATCGCAAAGCCGACAATCGACATCCTGCTCGAAGTAAGCGACAATTGCGACAATGAAGAGTTGATTCGCAATTTGGTGGGCATCCGATACCTCTACGACCCCCAGCCACGCGATCCGCCGCCTCACATGATGTTCATGAAGGGGTATACGCCGGAAGGGTTTGTGGGACAGACCTACCATATCCACGTCCGCTATGGCGGCGACTGGGATGAGCTGTATTTCCGGGATTACCTTATTCTCCATCCTGACGTTGCGGAGAAATACGGCAGACTGAAATGCCGTCTCAAAGAAGAGTATCCGTTCGACCGCGAGGCCTATACACAGGGAAAGACGGCATTCATACGGTCCGTTGTAAAGAAGGCTCGGGGAGAGCCGGGCAGAATTGAGTGATTGTACCGTCGGCCCGGTGCTGAAGGGCCTTGTCGACAGCGGGCTTGTAGCGAGGAAGATTGCCGGGCTCGAGGGTATACTGAAGGTGTTCCGCGAGCCGGCCGGTCTGGAGCTGCGGCTGTTTGAGGTGCTAGATGATGTCGCCATGCCAGAGGCGCGGGCGCCTCCGGAGCCGCGGGCAGGGGTTGCGGGGACCTCAATCTCCGGCGCAGGCGCGGGAAGGGGCGCAGGAATCCGGGGAAAGTGCGCTAGGCAACCTGATACGCTGACTTTGAGATGTGCTGCAAATGTGTGTGGACGGTGGAATTTAACTGAAGTCCGGGAGACTGTTGCTTTGAGGCAATTGGACGAAAGCATTTGGGGTGTCAGTCGCTCCCAATTGCTCAAAATTGTTTGTCGTTATATGTAACTGAGTCAACCGGGAAGCGATGTCAACCCCACATATATGTGTCTATTTCACCTATTTGAGGTTTGGCACTTCATTACGCATGACAGAGATACTGAATTCTTTTAGGGTGCCGCTTTATGATGGGGGGCATGTTAGTTCGATTGTATTTGTGAATATACTATATGCTCAGCTTTACTATATGAAAAACTTTAAATAGACTCGCCTCGACATATCTCCTTGTCGTTATATGTAATTAGGTGGCTTGATGGGCCATTATAGATAATCGGATCGTACACTAACCCGCGCTTACAACAGCATCTCCAGATCCGGTACAGCCGTGTCTGTGGTCCCGCTCATGTAGTGGATGCTGCATCAGAATCACGTAGTTTACGCATTGCAAGCACATGCAAAGTACACATCCACCATCAGGTGCTATGACTGGCTGGCGCAGTCAGGCTCTCCCGGTGTCCGGCCCATTTCTCTCCCGATACGTATAGCAGCAGGAATGTTCGACGTTCGCAGGAAGGTGAATATGAAATGCAATGCTACGTAATTGGTGGGCTTCACGGTAATACCGGCTATGGTACGCTCAAGGCACAGCTGAATGGTCAACACCACGGTGCTCAAACACCTCCTGTGCAGGAAGGGTCTTGTAGCGAGAATGTGCCGGAGGAACGGTCGGCCGAAGATCTGACGTACGCGACGACAAAGATCCGGCTGATGCTGAGCATTGTCCGGCACGATATCCTGAACAATATCTCGGTGATCCATGGCTACAACGATCTCCTTTCAGACCGGATGCCCGGAGATCCTGAGTTCCGGCGGAACTATACTAACATGATGAGAGCGGTCGACTGTATTGAAAAGCAGATTGATTTTACCATGGGCTATCTCGACACCTGTAGCCCGCATTCGGACTGGTGCAACCTTGAGTCTGCCATACAGGGTGCGCTATCCGGATACACAATCACCAATGTTCGGGTCTCAGTCGATGTCGGCAGCGTCGAGATTCTTGCCGACCCTCTGATGACGAAGGTCTTTGCGAACCTCATCGACAACGCAGTCCGGCATGGAGGCCCCATTACCGAGATCCGGATCACGTTCTTCGGGGGTGAGGACCATGGGCTCATCACCGTCGAAGACGACGGTATCGGCGTTCTGTCGGACGAGAAGAACAAAATATTCTCACCAGGATACGGCCATAACACCGGGATGGGCCTTTACCTGACACGGATGATCCTTGCGACAGCCGGGTTCTCGATACGGGAAGCCGGCCGTGAAGGATGCGGGGCCCGCTTTGAGATCTGGGTGCCCCCCGGCCATTACCGGATCGCAGGTTGATCGCTGCGGCCGGCCTGCCCTCCTCCCCCATCCTCTACCCGTTTGGTCCTGATCCCCATCTCTTTCTCTACTCCTCCTTTGAAGATTCATGCAACCTTTTGTGGCAGGGGATTGTTACATCGGGTGTTTTATATGCGCTGAAAAAAGATACCCTTCCAGTCAGGTGGCGATCCGTCGTATGGGGCTCCGATTTTTTCGAGGAAGGCGTGGGGAACACGGGCATGAGTACCGGCAGTTGAAAGAGATCGCCGCACTGCTCATGGATGAGTACGAAGACGAAACGGTGTTTGTGCTCACCAATGTGCGGGTTCCCTACGGGGAACTTGATTGCGTGGTGCTTGCTCCCGGTGGCCCGATCATCCTCGAACTCAAAGCATACCGGGGGGAGATCATCGGTTCTGAGAATGGGCTCTGGGAGGTCAAAACCCCTGAGGATACGGTCGTCCCGCTCAAGAAAAACCTGTTTGAACAGCTCGAACGAGAGCGGTTCAGTTTCCTCGACAAATTGCTGCCGATTCGAGCAAAATACTTTCCGGAGATCGACGAAAAATACGTCCGAAGAGTGGGGGCCTGGGGCTATTTCGAGACCGGGAGCGGGTATCCCGACGGTCAGATCAATGCCCCTGCTTACCCGTGGTTTGCTATTGTTACAGCCGATACCCTCCTTGAACAGCTCAGATTCCTCAATACCGGCTACACCCTTCTGCCGGTCGATATGGAGGCGGTCGTCCAGGAGCTCAGGCTGGAAGCGTACGATCTGGAGACCGGCCGGGTGGTTCCGGCCGAAACACCCGTCCAGCCGGTTCTACCGATAACGACAGAATCGGAACCCCCCAAACCCGTCCCCTCCCCGGTGCGGCTGCCCCGGCAGGTGCCTCCCCAACCGTGCACTGCAGGCCCTCTGTCGGAGGAACTGGTCCTCGACAACCCGAGATCCCTCTCATCGAGCCAGCGAGCAGCGGTCCGGTCCCGGAATACCTGCATACGGGTTATCGCAGGGGCCGGCGCCGGGAAGACCGAGACCCTGACCCGGAAGATCGTCCATCTCCTCCTCGTCGAGCAGGTTGACCCCTCGTCGATCGTCGCGTTTACCTTCACGAAGAAAGCGGCCCAGAGTATGAAGGCCCGGGTCTACGACCGGGTCGCGCATCTTGGTGGCGAGGAGGCGTGTTCCCGCCTGGGGGGGATGTATATCGGGACGATCCACGCCTACTGCCTATCGCTCCTGCAGGACTACTGCGGATACGGCAACTGGGGTGAGCTCGACGAAAATCAGGAGATGGCGTTCCTGCTCCGGGTCGGGTGGGACTGTCACTTCCCGGAAGGAGGCAATTATCCCCGGAAGTGCGAGGCCTTTCTCCGAAATCTCAACGTCTTCTATGCGGAGATGCTCGACCGCTCCGTCCTCCGCGAGCAGGCTCCCGGGTTCACGGTCTCCCTCGAAGCATACGAGGATGCTCTCGAACGCCACCGGCTTCTCACCTTTAACCGCATGATTCAGGTCGCTGTTGACGAGCTGGAGCGCCATCCCGGGCTTGCGGCGAATACACAGTACCTTATCGTGGACGAGTACCAGGATATCAACCGGGCGCAGGAGCGGCTGATCCAGCTGCTGGGAAGGAATGCCCGGACGTTTGTCGTGGGCGATCCCCGCCAGACGATCTACCAATGGCGCGGCTCCGATGAGCGCTGCTTTGAACAGTTCGCCGAAGGCCTGGACCCCGAAGAGGTCACGATCGCGGAGAACCGGCGGAGTGGAACGGCAATCCTTGATGTGGCAAACACCGTAGCGGACGGGTTCGCTGGCAGGAGGTATGACCGCCTGACCCCCGTCCGGGATGTTTCCGGTGGTGCATACCTCGTCGGGTGCAGCTCCGATCTCGGTGAAGTCCGGTGGATCGCCGACCAGATCAAGCGGTATGTCGATGCGGAGAAGTGCAGGTACAGTGATATCGGGATCCTTCTGCGGAGCGTCACCACGTCTGCACCGGTCTTCATCGATGAGTTCCGGAAACGGGGGATTCCCTTCGTCGTGGGAGGCAAGGTCGGCTTGTTCCGCCGGCCCGAGGTTTTGACCGTCGCGAAGCTGTTCATGTGGGTCCCCAGGGGCGGCTACTTCCAGAAGTCCCGGTATGACTTCAACGAACTCTACATCGATGACGACCTCCTCTATTCGGGATGCCGGGACTGGAAGGCGGTGATCCCGGGCGGTGTCCTTCCCGGGGACCTGAAGGAGAGGCTCTCCGCGTGGAAGGCTGCGGCGGCGGGTGAGGCTTACCCCGACCTCATCTCGATGTATTACGACCTCCTGAATACGCTTGGCTACCAGCAGCTTGACCCTCAGGATCCCCGGGATGCAATCGCGCTGGCGAACCTGGGCCGGTTTGCAAAACTTCTCACCGACTTTGAGTCGGTCAACCGGTTCGGGGGCGCGCCGGGAGACTGGAACCAGCTGCTTGCGTGGCTCTGTGAGTACATCAACGCATACGCAACCTCGGCATACGACGAGCAGTCGCCCGAAGATATCCGGGGTATTGAGGCAGTGCAGATCATGACCGTCCACCAGGCAAAAGGCCTCGAGTGGCCGGTGGTCTTTGTGCCGGCGCTGGTAGATGGCCGTTTTCCTTCCGGCATGGTGGGGAGGCCGCAGGAATGGCTCATCCCCCGGGAGCTCTTCGATGTGGAGAAATACGAGGGGGATCTGGAGAGCGAACGGAAACTCTTCTACGTTGCGGTCACCCGTGCAAAGGATATCCTGGTCGCAAGTTGCTTCACATCCCAGAATGGAAGGCCGAAGCGGATGAGCGTGTTTGCGCAGGATTTCGCTGACTCAGAGCAGGTGACGTTCCTCGGGGAGAGCGATGCGTTGCCGTTCCATCCTCTCTCCGCCATCGGAGAGGCTGATGAGATCCAGACCTACACTGCCGGGGAACTGATCACCTACGGCAAGTGCCCGCACCTCTACCGCTTGCGGCAGATCTGGGGCTACGAACCGCCTCTCTCGGACCTGATCGGGTATGGGAAGGCGCTCCACGCCTGTATGGGCGAAGCGGCAGCGATGATCAGGGACGGCCATATCCCGATCAGCGCCGTTGCGCGGGCGGTGGACCAGCATTTCTTCATGCCGTATGTTGATGGGGCAAGGCTCGATAAACTCAAGGTGGATGCAAGGGCGAAACTCCTGAAGTTCAGCTCTGATCATACGGAGGACCTGCAGGGGATCCGGGAGGTGGAAGCAAGGATCGAGTTCCCCATGGAACACGCTACGGTCGCCGGGCGTGTCGATCTCGTCCTCCAGCAGGGCGACGGCCTTGAGGTGCGGGACTACAAGACCTCCGGCAAGGTTGTCACGCCGGATGAAGCTGCATTGCAGGTCCGGCTCTACGCGCTCGGCCTCCAGTCCTGCGGCAAAACGGTGGGGTCGGCATCTCTTGCCTTCCTCCAGGACTCCTCGGTGGTCCCCGTCGGCGTCGAGGCGGACGAGCTTGACGCCGCGCGAACGACGGCCCGGAGTTACATCCAGGGGATCAACAGCCGGGATTTCCCCGCGAAGCCGGGGCTGTTCTGCTCCCGGTGCGACTATGGGACGATCTGTTGCTGGAAGGCGCAGTAGGAGGAGGTACGCTGCCATCTCCACCGGACCTGTTTCTGCGTAAAAGACAGTCAGAGGCATCCTGGATCCCCCCGCACCTCAGCGAAGAACCTTTTATCTCCGGGCAGCCATTGGTCCACGAAGTGGTCCGATGCCGGCAGAAGTCGATGGAAGACCGATCGATGATACGACGATCCTGCTCGATCAGCCCCTGCGGCGAGGGGAGGAGAGGGTGGTGGTCCGGTTGAAGAAGCAGCCCGGAAGGATGACACAGATCAACGCCCCGGAAGATTTTGTCCTGAAATTGGCCGAACAAGATCTGGAAGGACTGTACTGATGGATCGCTCCGGATTAGTGGAATGACCGGCATCCCTGGACACCAGCATCCGCTTCTACGCGTATACGGTCACAAAGTTCTCGCAATCGTGCGAAACGCTTCTCGAAATTACTGTTCCCTAACCCACCTCATCCCGTGTCCGTACGCCGGCACCCCCCGACTACTTCGTGACAATCAATCGGCAACACACAGGAACTCTATACGAGCCGGTCTTCTTGCTTCCGCTCACCTTTTGTTGAGGAGCTTCTCCCCTCCAGAACCCCCGGGAACGTACCTCTCCATGCCTTCCTCCGTATGCACCCTCTCAAGAATCCCGCTTAGCGCTTCAGCGAGTTTCTGTGCGGCAGCGTGCGACATGTAGACGCGTGTCCCGTTTACCCGCGCTCTCCCCTCCCGGCGGACGCCGGGCATCTCCAGAAAGTCGATACAGACATCCCTGTGCGTTACCTGCACATACGCAAGGTTTGAGTAGGAACTGTGCGTGATATCAAGCTGTAGCTCCTCCGGCCCGAACCGATAGAGTTCGCGGAGATCGACGGCGGCTGCTCCGTCTTTTTTCTCTTCCTGCTGCTCCCCCATGGCTACGCCCCCACGGAGAAGATCGAATACTTTGACTCTGCTTCCCGTGCAGAGCAATCTTCTCCGGTTGTCCATTTACCAGCATAGTTCGTCGCGACTGCAAGCGGTTCTACCTTTGCTCTGAGCGATCTGTTGTAATAGTCCAGGATCGCTGTGTTCATGCAGTCTGTCCCGTCCCGATCGTCGATCACGGCATAGGCCAGCAGTGAGAGCGCAATGAACTTCTTCGACTTGACGACGACCCGATAGACCGGATGTTGTACGTCACTTGATACGTTCTCGATCAGTCCGAGTTTGACGAGCACCCTGAGTGCCTCTCTGATACTGGGGGCCTTTTTGCCCGTCATCTCCTCAAGGTACCCGGGCCGATAGTCCATCGTCGGATCGGCGACGATCTCTTCGACGACCTGAGCGAGAACTGTATTCCCGAATAGGCCACCATACGGTTTGTCCAGGAATCTTTCGAGTTCTTCAGGAAGTTCCGGCAGTTTTTTCTCCGACATAATCACCTCTCCTGTGCAACTTCAGCACCCGCGCTCCTATCCGGGAGCTCGGGTACGCTGACTGGTAGTAAGCAGTAGTGAGGGATAGTAAAAAAATCTTCGGATACCGGATCTATTCTTTCAGTTTGGTCCAGTGCCGGTGATGGGGCACTTCGAGGTCGTAGTATGTCATTGATCCGCCCACACGGGCTTTTCAAGTTTGACGACTTTGTCCCCACCGCCGGCACGGTACAGGCGAATGTAATCCTGTCCAGTTGAGTCGACAAATTCTTTCGCCTCAAAGCCGTTCTCTCTGCACTTTCGCTGACAGTCCTGTACCTTCCTCATGCCGCCGCGTTTCTTTAACCATCCAAGAAAAATAGCTCCCTTCACCTCTGGATCAGGGCCATCTGGCGTAGGGAGGTTGCGTTCTCTCACCGGGCGTCACCGCATGGGATATTGAGTTTATGGTTTTATCAATGTTCTATTTTGCTTCTTATCTTGAATCGGGCTCAAGGCAGGTATGAGTCCAACCAGCGCTGGCCGAATCCACCCCCCGGCCCGAGCAGCCGGGCGATCTCGCGGACGTAGTAGCGTCGTGGTAGTGCTTGCCCGGGCACCGGAGCAACGTGAAACAGGGTGCTCCCGGGTATCGGAGGGCATAAGGCGATGGATGGAGCACTCAGGAGTAACGATGCATCCCCGTGCCCGGATCCGGCAGAACCTTCGCGTCATCCGGGGACGCTCCGGCGTGGCCCGTATCGGCATCTCCGGGTCTGTGGGAGATGCCGGCGAGCGATGTCCAGGTGGAGTTCCGGGAGGAGGATAGGGGCAAGCAGTACGCCGGACTGACATAACCTTAATGCCCCATACTCCCCTATGGGTTACTATGGTCACGACGATCCAACTCCAGCCGGAGACAAAGTCTCGTCTGGATGGTGTGAAGATGCACCCCAGGGAGACCTACGACGAGACGCTGAACCGTCTTCTGGACATGGCCTATGACCCTGAACCGTTAAGCGAAGAGACCTTGAAAAAGATCGAGGAGGGGATCGCAGACATACGGGCCGGTCGGGGCCGCCCCTTCGAAGAGGTTGTCCGGGAACGTGGCCTTAAATGATCTGGCGGCTGATCATCCTGCCGGGTGCCGAGCGAGATTTCAACCGGATCCCGGACCCTGATGCCCAGCGAATTAAAGAGGAACTCTATGCTCTGGCGGACGAGCCGTATCCTCGATCTCACGTTAAGAAACTGAAGGGGCACCAGAGCAGTCCGTTGTACTCTCTTCGTGTGGGGCATTACCGGGTAATCCTCACAATCGAGGGAAATACAATGGTTATCGCCGTAATCGAGGTTGGAAATCGAAGCAATGTTTATCGAAAATATTGATGCGTGACGATGGAGCTGACGTCGTACGTGGCCGTGTGTCGCTTTCTCCGCATCTGGACAAAGACGGCAACCTCGTCCTGGTTGAGGCGATGTTGTATGCCCATTCGTTGCTGATCGCAAGGTTCATCTCGGCGGCACGAAGGTCCCGTTCGGCGATATCGATCGTTTCCCTGACCGTTCTCCGATCGATGGGTATCCTCTCAATCTTTCCTTCACTCTCCAGCCGCTTCATCATAGCATCCCTCGATCATGATTTTTGGCCCGTACAGGACGTTGGTGACGAACGGGTCCGCCTCAGCAATCCGGTCCCACAGCTCTTCTTTCTTTATCAGTGTATAATTGATCTTCCACTGGAGAGTCCTTTCACTCTCGTTGAGCAGGGGGATTAGCCGGGTTTCATCGACATCACCGAAGATGAAGAGGTCGATGTCGCTCTTTGCACCTGCCATCCCCGAAGCGAACGAGCCGTAGATGAATATGCATAAGTCCACTTATACACAATACGCATATCAAACGCAGGAAAACCAGGTAGACAAAAAGAGTGAGTTGGAAAGTCGTGGCCGGCAATCCCCTGGAAAGCCCCTGGATAAAAGAACGGTATGAGCGTCTCTACGGGACGTTCAGGAATTCACTGTTCACAACAAAGGATGCAGCCCGAGAGTTGGGCGGAGAGGATGAACGGACCGTGAGGGTCTTCTTCTCTGAAATGAACCGGGCAGGGCTGATTGAGAAAGAGAAGGACCCCGAAGACAGACGGCGAGTGCGCTATCGGTTCCTTCCTGCGGCGGAGTCTCTCAACTACGGAGTATTACTCCATGACGGTTCGAGGTGCTGGCGCATCAGGCCGCTCGTATCCACAGGCCGAACACCCGCCGGCGACCTTCCCGGGGTCGATGACTTCGATGATTTTGAGGGTTTTCTCACCCACCAGGCCGAGATTTTTGACCTGATGGCTGCGTTCCGGGTCAGGACGCTCGAGGACCTTCATGACTTCTTCTTCCTTCTCGCTATCGGGAAGATCATGAACCTCGTCGAGGGTTCCGGCTATGAGGTGGATATCACCGCCGGTGATCTTCTGGAGGGAGGATCCGCTCCGTTAGAGGAACTGATCGAGGTTGCGGTGGACGAGGGGCTGCTCGCAAGGTTCCGGTCGGCCTGGGATCGTGAGGAACTCCGGGCGTTCTGTTCCCGGATGCGCCAGCTGCTTGCCAGCCGAACCGGGACGGAATTTGCTCAGGATTCATTCCTGGAAGACGAGCTCCCTGCCTTCATGGACCTATTTCTCTCAACCGGGAGATATGATCTGGACAGGTACTTCGATCTTGACCTGTTCCTGCATCTCTACACTACCTGCTATCCCATCATCCGGGATGCCCTGCCGCATGCACCCCCTGAAGTCCTGGATCTCCTCGTCCGGCTGGTCGATCCCCGGCCCGGGGAGAGCCTCTGTGATCCGGCGGGGTGTGACTTTATTCCGCTGCTTCGGGCTTACCAGCATGTGCAGGAACAGGAGGGGGAAGATCCGGGAGCGTCGCTATTTTACGGACAGATCTTTGTCAGTGACCCGGACCTGGCACCATCAAAATCGCTGTGGTACAGGCTGTATGCCTGCTGTCGGGTCCTCTGCAGAACCCCGGATGCCACCGTAGGCGTGACAACCGGGAATGCCCTGCTCACCACACCATTCAGGGGATTAACCGATCTTCAAGAGACAGCGTTTGACTGCGTCGTCTCGACCCCCCCATTGGGACTGGGCGGTTACGGGAAGGAGCGGCTGAAGAAGACGGATGCCTGGTGGAGGCGGTTCCCGTGGGGTGTTCCGTCGGGGAGAAGTGCTGATTGGGCGTTTGTGCAGGTTGCCCTTTCGCTGGCGGGAGACGGGGGGCGAGTGGGCGTGGTCATCGACCGGTCGGCACTGAACCGCGAGGGCGAGGATGAGGGGATTCGAGCGGCAATCATTGAGGAGAACCTGATAAACTGCGTCATTCTCCTTCCGGAGCAGATCTATACAAAAACGCAGTTCCAGACCTGCAATGATCAGTGTGCCATCCTCCTCCTGCGAAAGGGGCAGCGGCTGCGAGTTGCTCCTCTCGAGCCGGGAGATATTCTCTTCATCAATGCACAGGCGCTGCACGAGGACCGGGTTGACGGATCGCCGTTGCAGCAGGTGACGGAGAAGGGCATCGACCAGATCCTGTCGGCGTATGAACGATCGGTCGAGGGGGAACATTTCAGCCGACGGGTAACCCTCGACGAAATCCGTGCCAACGCAAACTCGCTCGACCCGGAACGCTACGTTCCTGCCGAGGATGGTCTGGACTACGAGTGTGCAGCACTTCGGGACCTCGTCCTGGACGCTGCATGGGGGGTCAGCAGCGGCTCGGTGACCGGGAAACGGGTGCGGGTGGTTCATGTACAGGATATCGATTCTGACGGGGAGATCCCCCCCTCCATCGCCCGGGAAACCATCGACCCCGCCACGCCTGACGGGGCACGGCTTGAAAAGGGTGATATTTTGATATCGTTCCGGGGTACCATGCCCGCAAAGATCGCGATGTATGAAGGGCCCCCGACCTCTCTCTATCCCCACCGTGAACTCCTGCGGCTCCGGTCTGACCCCCGGAAGGTGCTGGCCCCTTACCTCTTTAGCCTGCTCCGGATTCTCAAGGACACGCGGCGGTTCCGGAACACCGACAGGGATTCTCTCTTAGAGGAGATCCTGGACCTGGCCATCGTCGTCCCACCACACTCGCGGCAGGCGCAGATCTGGCAGACCCTGACGAATAACCCGGGCATGCGGTCGTTCATCGCCGGTATTCTGACGGCGGCAAATCGGGAGAGTGAATAGTCCGACCCTTTAGATTCCGGAAAAAAGAGAGGATGTCAGGCTTCGCCCGTCCGGGGTGCACGTCTGGCTGGAGAGGATTTGCTTTCTTTGCCGGCATCTATCCCGCTGCAGACTCGCGTCTCCCGGACGACCCGCCACATGGCGGCCTGAAGAGTTGAGGCAGATCCGGCGGGTTCGTGGGCTGCCTGGAGAAACGACATAATGAGTGCATCCGGGATAACTGCGTTGATTGCGACGTTGCGCTGCGGCAGATAGGATTCCTCCCAGGTGTTCTCTGCAAAGACACCGAAGAAAGCCAGTACACCCTCTGCGTCACGCATGTACAGCGCCATGACGGTGTTTTCTCTGCAGAATCCCTCCAGTTCATCCATTCTCTGCTGCAGAGCACCTTCTGCATCCGCAAGTGTGACTCCGGGGGAATCGAGAAGTCCGATCTCCGGTTCGGGGAGGTACGGGACAACGAAGTATTCGTGGCAGGCCCCTGGCACCTCCCCGAGGTGACTGCGGAGCACCGGCCCCGCTTCCGTAGCGGCGAGGATGCCCGTAACTTCAATGTACTGTTCGGTATACTGCCTGACCTCCTCTCGTTCCTGCTGCCCGGTGCAATGTTGCACCATCTGCGCAAGCGAGGGGAATGCCCTGAACTTCCATCGGGTTACTGAAGGACCGATCAGCTTCATACCGCACCTCCGATGGGGGAGTCCGCCTGTGCATAGAGCCGGTAGACCCCGACGGGAATCTCTTTATACGAATGTTCCATCTGCTCTCCCTCTCATTCAGCCAGATCCTTCTTCATCACCGAGAGGCGGTGGATCTTCCAGACGAGGTCATGCATCTCTCCTTCAAGCAGTCTGACGGGCAGGCCGAGCTCGCGTGCTTCATCGTAGTGAATGCAGAACCCATGATCCGTATACCCGTAGACGAGTCTCTCCGCAATTGCATTCACTTCCTCTGGAGTGCGCTCTGTCTTCTGCATCCGTAAGGTGCGAACCAGGTACTCTTTAGACATCTTCGGGGCGCCGATGATGCTTCCCAGGCTCAGGGGGAAGTGAAGGCGATCCAGCAGACCTTCGGCAAAATGCTCGTCACCGTACTGGAACTCGCTCCGGATCAACTGGAACGTCTCGATGATGTTGAGACACGAGAGCCGCTTGCCATTGTCAGAAAACGGGTTGTCCAGGATCTGCGGATCAAGCGGGCCGAGCTCGGCCACCGGCGTCATGGAGACCGTGTCGGCGGCGCAGGCGATGAGCGTTGCAGCGCTCTTCGCCCACCGGGGAACGATGATATTGAGCGATTCGTGCCCGATCGACCGGAAGAGGCAGGCGAGGTTGAATGCTGCCTCGGTGTATCCACCGCTTGAGAGGAGGATCACGTTGAATCGTCCGTCGCAGTCTTTCCTGACCGTCAGGAGTTCGTCATAGACCTCGTCGACTGTTCTCGAGTTGATCAGTTTCGTATAGAAGACATAGTACGTCTGGCCGCCGGAAAGGGTCTTCAGGATCTGCAGTGTATCCTGGATCTCCGCATCCAGTTTACCGATGACTTTGTCTGCGTTCTGTTTCTCCAGTTCCCTCCATGCAGATCTCCCCGGCTCTCTCAGGGGAGCCGGGTTTCCTTCGGTATCGGTGGGGAGCAACCCCATCATCTGCAGAACGTTCACCGTACATCTCCCCTGGAGGCCGGTCACGGGTTGGTTGGTCATCAGGTCTCCTCCGCTCCCCTGTTACCTGAAGAACTCCTCGATATTCCGTGCAACCTTTGCCGCCCCGCGAGACTGTTCGGTGAGGGCCCGGTCGCAGGTTTCGGCAATCTCTGCCGATGAGCGGAGGGGCGATGAGGGGGGTTTGATGCCCCCTGCGGTTATGTCCCGGCAGTTCTCTGCGATCTGGCTGCACCGTTCTTTATCGACGATTTTCATCGGTTTCTTCAACTCCTCCCTGAAAGGGACCTGGAGATCGTCGGTGCGGGGGATTATGGGGGTGATGTGTAAGTGGGCTTATGGAAATGGAGGCGGCATCTGCCGAGAAGGGAACTGTTTGGAAACCCCGGTAGTGCGAGGATCGGACTTTGGTGTGGGTTTTTACCGGAGGGAAGGCTATCCCGAACCGAACAGCACGCCGCGCTGCAGCAGCCTCTCAGCATACGCTTCAATGAGTTCCCGGTGTGCGATCGTCTCCCGCCACGACCGGGGAACGCTCTCCACTCCATAGTAGACGCCGGTGAGCTGCCCGAAGACCGCCCCGGTGGTGTCGGCGTCGTCGCCGAGGTTCACAGCCAGCAGACATCCCTCCGCGAACGTGCTGCTCCGGCTGAAAGCCCAGAGCGCCGCCTCAAGGGAATCTACGACGTAGCTGGTCCCTCGGACGTCTGGTGGATCCCTGTGAAGAAACGAGCCTGTCGCAACGGCGTCTATCTCTTCGCAGAGCGGGTGATCCTGCCAGTAGCCGGCGACCGGCGTGTACCGCTCTGCGAGCAGTTCCTCCTTCGGTGCACCCGAGAGGGCACCGACGATGAGCACAACCTGGTTGTTGATGACGATCCACTGGTGGATGCTGACCCGGTCAGGCTCCAGCGCCTCTGTCAGATCCTTGAGGGAGTGGTGACGATTCCACTGCTAGGTCATCGTCGCCACCTGTAACAACACCCCGTACGCCGGCATGCGAGGCGTGGTGATCCCGATACCTGGGGGGATACAGGTGAATCAAGTAGAAAAGAATATTAATGACAATATGCTAATGACCATCTATGGTACTGGACGAAAAGAAGTGGAAAAGAGACGCTGAAAAGCTTGGAAATGATACTAGAAACGGTTCAAGCGAGTTGTATAACAGTGGTAAAAAAGGCGCAAGAATTGGGTATGACCCCAACAAATGAGCCCTATTTACTCCCAAAACTTAGTTTTATACACGCTTTTCACGATGCGAAGGTCCAGATACTTGGATTGGGTAACCAGTCCGTGTCTCGATGCCATATTGGTCGTTCCGTTCTGGGATCGATCCACCTAACATGTAGTAACATGCTCGGGAGAGTATTGGGATGATCTCGTTATTTCCGCTGGCCCCTACAATTGATATTGTATTTTCGCGTCTACTCGTCTCTCTCAAGCAATATCCTGCATAATTACCGGAAAAGACCATAGACATGTACAACAGAATGTTTGGCATATGTAAGTGATGTCACGTTGTGATTTCAATGTCTTAAACTGTCTTTTTGCCCCCGAATATATAGGCCTAACTCCAGAGCATTGAACCTCAAAACAAGATGCTGCTAAGGGGATTCGAACCCCTGTCGTCGGCGTGAAAGGCCGACATGATTGGCCTCTACACTATAGCAGCATGCACAACGTGCTATACAACTTCGATGCCCGGGGATAAAAAAGTTGTGCCGGAGGAGCCCGGCCGGAGACCGGAGTTCCTTACCTGTTGATCGGGGACCCTTCCTTCTGGGTGGCGGTCTTGTAGGCCGCCATCAACTGCCGGGTGACGGGGCCGGGCTTGCCGTTCCCGATGACCCTGCCGTCGATCTCGCGGATCGGGCCGACCTCCGCCGCTGTTCCGGTGACGAAGACCTCGTCGGCCGCGTAGAGATCGAAGTAGCCCAGGTTCCGCTCGAGGAGGGTGAGCCCCATCGACGCCGCAAGCTCCAGCACGACCAGGCGGGTGACGCCGCGCAGGTTGTTCAGGGTCGGCGGGGTGATGATGACGCCGTTCTTGACGACGAAGATGTTGTCACCCGAGCCTTCGGAGACATTGCCGTGGATGTCGAAGAAGATTG
>Ga0265294_10005404_pt1 | contig 15603 bp, 12 predicted proteins | sample MunlanPumphouse3_FD_192504 | JGI IMG/M metagenome (GOLD analysis project Ga0265294, IMG submission 192504) | Groundwater microbial communities from a municipal landfill in Southern Ontario, Canada - Pumphouse #3 | ecosystem: Environmental > Aquatic > Deep subsurface > Groundwater | place...
ATCTCGAGACGTGCGTCAAGGCGGGCAAGCACATCTTCGCCGAGAAGCCGATCGCCACGGACGCGGCGGGCCTGCGCCATTTCCTCAAAGGTGTCTCAGAGGCCAAGGCCAAGAACCTCTCGATCTTGTCCGGCACGCTGCACCGCCACTCCAACCGCTTCCTCCGGCAGATCGGGCCCGTGCAGAACGGCGTGATCGGACGGATCCTTGCAGGACAAGTGTACCGCTGCCAAGGCGGAATCTGGGTTCGGCCGCGTCGCGAGAAGGAGTCGAACGCCGCCTACCTCTGTAACAACTGGCACCACTTCTGGGAGATGTCCGGCGACCAGATCACGGAGCAGGCGATCCACGAGATCGACCTCGCGAACTGGTTCATCGGCCGCTTCCCGAAGACCGCGATGGCCATCGGCGCACGCCACCGCCGCCCGGCCGGCATCGGCGACATCTACGACTGCATGGCGATCGACTACGACTACGGCGACTCCGTGCATGTGCAGACGATCGGACGCCACATCTCCGGCTGCTCGGACCGACTCGGCACGCTGTTGGTCGGTTCCGAGGGCGAGGTTGCCTGCGGCGGCAAGATCACGCGGTTCGACGGCAAGGAGGTGCCGTACGACGAGGCTCGGATCAAAGACCGCCACGAGAACGGCCTGATCATGGAGCACTGCGATTTTCTGGGCGGTCTGCTCGACGGCAAGCTGATCAACGAGGGCGAACAGGTGGCGATGTCGACAGCCACGACCATCATGGGCACCTTCTCCGCCTATTCAGGCAGGACGGTGCGCCTGTCGGACCTGCTCACCAACACGGAGTCAGAATTCTACAATATGAACGCCACGTTCACGGCCGCGGATTTCGAACGTACGGACGACATCCCGATGCCGGCTGAAGGCGTCGCGCCGGTGCCGGGCAAGGCGTGAGGAACAGGGACCGAGAAGCAGGCTGAGAAACCGAAAGGAATGCACATGAACAGGCGTGACTTTCTGAAGGCCGCTGCGGCGGCAGGTATCGTGGCGGGGTTGCCTTCCGCAGCGCGGGGGGCGACAGGCGGCACCTTCAAAACGAAGCTTGAGAAGGCCCTGATCGCGCAGGTGGCGGACGACGTGACCTGCGAGCGGATCGTAAAGGCCGGGTTCTCTGGAGTGGAGCTCACTAAAAAAGGAGTCACGTTCAAACAAGCCATTGAAGGCCGGCGTACCGCTGAAAAGCACGGGCTGCGCATCCATTCGCTGATGAGCGGCGGCGCTGACTTCAACAATCCCGATCCTGACGCGCGTAAGCGCTCCCTTGACGTGATGACCGAGCGCATACAGGTCGCCGCCGCATCCGGCGCGAGCACCATGCTGCTGGTGCCGTGCCGCGTGAACGGACAAATGCCCGCGCCGACGCAGTTCAGCATCGACTTTGATCCGCAGACGCTGCATGTCCGCACCGTGGTGAAGGGCGGCAACGCGCCGTTTTCCGCCTATATCGACGCACAGAACCGGTCCACCAACCTGACGCGGGAATTCGTGGAAAAACTGATTCCGGTCGCTGCGCGGGAGGGCGTGATCATTGCGCTCGAAAATGTGTGGAACAACCTCTGGGTGACGATCGAGGAAAACGGTTACTCAGACGCCGAATACAGCGCGATCATGGACCGGTTTTTCGCCGGTCAAGCGTTGGCCGGAGGATCGACGTCATGATGCGTGTCGGAATCATCGGATTCGGCTTCATGGGCCGCATGCACCATCGTTGCTGGCGAGCCCTGCCGGACGTGCGGATCGCGGCGCTTTGCGACCCCGATGCGGCGGCCCTGCAGAGCGGCGGCGGGCCGCGCGGCAACATCGCAGGAGCGTCCGAGGCTGTGGATCTCTCCGGCGTTGCGCTCTACACGGATCCCGCCGAACTGTTCGCGCGTGAACGTCTTGACGCCGTGTCGATCACGGTGCCCACCCACCTGCATGCGGACGTGTCGGTCCGTGCGCTGGAGGCCGGCGCGCACGTGCTTTGCGAAAAACCGATGGCCCTCTCCTGCGCAGAGGGGCGGCGCATGCTGGACGCCGCTGCGAGCGCGGGCAGGCACCTGCAGATCGGCCACTGCATCCGCTTCTGGCCGGAGTACGTCAAAGCCCGGGAGATCGTGACGGACGGCGCCTACGGCCGCGTGATCTCGGCGACATTCAGAAGGTTTTCCGCCACGGCGCGCACCCGGCGCGGCTGCTGGTTTGGGGACGCGTCGCAGAGCGGCGGCATGCTCTTCGACCTGCACAGCCATGACACGGACTTCGTGCAGCATCTCTTCGGTCTGCCGCAATCGGTCTGCAGCCATGGCGACCTCGAGTCAGGCGGAGCGAACCATATCGTCACCGCCTATCGCTACGCCGGCGGCCCGCTCGTCACGGCCGAAGGCGGCTGGGCCATGACGCCGTCTCACGGTTTTCAGATGGTGTTCACGCTGGTGATGGAGGGGGCCGTCGTTTGTTTCGACAGCAAAAAAACGCCGACGCTCACGGTCTATCCGGAATCGGGCGAGCCGTTCTCGCCGCCGATCGCAGCCGGCGACGGCTACGAGCACCAGATCCGACATTTCATCGGCCTCATCCGGGGCGATCGCATGCCGGCCGTGATCTCGCCGCATAACGCCCTGACGACACTCCGGCTGCTGGAGGCCGAACGCGAATCGATGGCGGAAGGACAAGCGATTGAGATCAAAGAGGAGATAATCGGTCGTAAATGCCAACAGGAAACCACCGTATGCGGCTGGCCGCTGTCGGTCTGTTCCTGGTCGCTGCGGTGCGACCCCGACGGCGTGGCGCGCGCCCTATCTGAACTGGACATCCGCCTCGTGAATCTGGCGCTCAAGCCAGTTTTTGCAGAGAACGGGGCCGAGTATCTGGCCGCAGTCCGGCGCCTAGCGTGGCCGCTGAGCGCCGCGACAATCGGATTTTTCCATGAAGACTACACCTCGCTGGAGAGCATCCGAACTACGGGCGGGATCGTGCCGGACGCGCACTGGCCGCGCAGCCGCGAGATGGTGCTGCGCGCGATCGATCTGACGGTGGAACTCGGAGCCCCGTTTCTCACCCTGCATGCCGGCTTCATCGAGGAGGAGGACGGGACGGCCGCGCAGCGCGTCCGGGATCGCCTGACCCTGCTCGCGGATGCGGCCGGCGAACACGGCATCGGACTGCTTCTGGAGACCGGACAAGAAAGCGCGGGCAGCTTGCGGCACTTGCTTGAAACGCTCCGTCATCCGGCGCTCGGCATCAACTTCGACCCCGCCAACATGATCCTCTACGGCAAGGGAAATCCGGTTCAGGCGATCGGCACGCTCGCGCCCTGGATCCGGCACATCCACGTCAAGGACGCCCTCACGGCGAGGCAACCCGGACAATGGGGCACTGAAGTGCCTTGGGGTGACGGCGAGGTGGGCCAGCAGGATTTTCTTCAGGCTTTGCATAAGGTCGGCTACCGCGGCGCGCTCGCGATCGAGCGCGAAGCCGGTGACGACCGGCAGCGCGACATCGGGATTGCGATCAAGCGGCTGCGCCGCGAATGAACGAGGTGAAACAAAGTGACATGGACCCCCGCACAGGATTATGAAACGGCCAGCCGCCTTGCGGCCCGTCGGCTGTTTGACGCGATCGCGGACAACCTCGCCCGGAAGGGCAGGGCCGCCATCGGATTGGCCACCGGCAACACGATGATCCGGCCGTACCGGCTGTTGGCCGACCATCTGAACGGCGCCGGACTTGGGCTCGGCGGACTCGTGACATTCAACTTGGATGAGTATGTGGATGACCGGGGAAGAAATGTGGCGCCGGACCATCCGTTGAGCTACCGCAGCTACATGGCGGAACGCTTGTTCAACCCTCTCGCCCCCCGGCTCGGGTTCAAACCGGAGAACGCCTTTTTTCCTGACGCTGAGAATCCCGCCGGGTTCGACGCTAGGATCGAGGCCGTCGGCGGAACAGATCTCCAGTTGCTCGGCATCGGCTTCAACGGCCACATCGCGTTCAACGAGCCGCAGGCCGAGTCGGAGATTTCGCCGGAAGCGTTCGCCGCGCTGCCCTCCCGCGTGATTCCGCTGGCCAGCCAAACGGTGCAGGCGAACGCGCGCCTCACAGCCGCCGGCGATCTGGCCGCGGTGCCGCGCCAGGCCGTCACCATGGGCATGCGCCAAATCCTGGCGGCGCGCGATATCCTGCTGGTGGCTTGTTTCACGGAGCAGACCGCGCCGCTGCGGCTGCTTCAAGCAGGCCGGGTCAGCACGGAAACGCCAGCCTCTTTTCTGCTGAATCATCCATCCGTCGAAGTGATCTACACGACCGACACCATCACCCTCTGAGGATTTTTATGAAATCAACCCTGGTTATCGGCTATGACGTGGAACGCATTCCCGGACGCGTCCCGGGCGAGAAGTGGGTCGGCAGGCCCGTGCCGGAGGACACCACAACGCGCTTTCTGAAACAGATCGTCGCGGTCCACCGCGCGGTCAACGTGCCGGCCACGATCTTCATGGTCGGAGCCAACATCGAGGCGCACCGGCGCGAACTGGAGGCGTGCCTCGCATCGGGGCTGTTTGAGATCGCCCAGCACACGCACGAGCACTATCCGCTGAAGAGCGTAGTCGAAGAGACCGGCAGCCGGGTCTTTCTCAAAGGGCTGGACTTCGCTCGCATCGAAGAACAGATCGCGCGTCCCGCCGAGCTGCTCTAGCGCTGCCTTGGCGTCGACTGCAAAGGCCTCACCACGCCCTACACCCATTACCGCGGGCTTTCGGATCGCCCCGACATCCTTGAGATCATCGCGCGGCACGGCATGGTTTACACGCGCTCATACGGCCGCAACAGCCAGGACTATTTCCCGCTCGGCTGGGAGATCCAGCCTTTCTTCTACGACCGACAGGGATTCCCGGATATCCTCGAATTCCCGGTGCAGGGCTGGATCGACGCGCAGTGGCGCCATGACAACGGCTGGGACAGGCAGGCGGAGTACTTCGCTTATCTCAAGGACCAGGTCGACACGCATGCCGAAAGCGGCGTCTGCTGGGCTCACCTGCAGCACGACTGGACCAGCCTGCTCTGCGACCCCGACCTGACCTGGACGCGCCGGTTTCTGGAATACGCGGCGGGTCGTTTCGAGACGCGGACCTATTTCGACGCCTACACGGAGCGACGCAAAGCGGCCTCGTCGCCGCAAGGAGCCTGTCCATGAGCTGGAACCTCTATCTCCTGTTGAGCGGCATGATGTTTCTGGAATTTACCGTTTGGGGCGCCTGGAGCCCGGTGCTGGCCACGCGCATTCTGGGGCCGCTCAAGATGACCGGCAAGCAGTTGGGCTGGATTTACGGCACCCTGCCGCTGGGATGCATTCTTGCGCCCTTGTCGGCGGGACAGGTTGTCGACCGCTGGTGCCCTACCGAAGTGTATCTGGGGATCTCCCATCTGTTCGGCGGCGTACTGCTGCTGGCCGCGGCGCGCGCCACCCGCTTCAGGCCGCTGGTCACGCTGATGGGGCTTTATGCGCTCTGTTTCGCGCCGACGCTCGCGCTGGTCAACGCACTCGCCTTCGCGCACATCCCGAACCCGGAGGTGCACTATTTCAGAGTGCGCGTCTGGGGCGCGATTTCGTGGGTTCTGGTCGGCGGGGCTTTGACTGTTTGGCGGCGTTCCGGCCGGTGGCGCGTGAAAGGCGCCGACTGCCTGATCCTGGCCGGCGTCTTCTCGTTGATCATGGGCGTCTACTGTTTCTTCCTCCCCCACACGCCGCCGGCGCACAAAGCCGGGGCGGTCGTGCCGTTCGTGCAGGCGCTGTCCATGCTGAAAGATCTGAACGTGCTGATCTTCCTGGTGTTGGCCTTTGTGGTCAGCACGCAGCTCCAATTCTATTTCTTGGGGACCGCGCGTTATCTGGAGGACATCGGCACGCCGCACGCCGCGATTCCCGCCCTGATGAGCATCGCGCAGCTCGCGCAGGTGGTCGCGATGGCCCTGATCCTGCCGGTGACATTCCCGCGTCTGGGCTACCAGTGGACGCTGGCTCTGGCGACCGGCTTGTGGCTGCTGATGTTCCTGATTTACGCCCGGCTGCGGCAGCGCAACCTCGTGGTCGCCTCGATGGCTCTGCACGGGCTGGCCTTCGCCTTCTTCTTCGACGCGGCCTTCATCTATGTCAACCGTGTTGCGCCGCCCGAGATCCGCGGTTCGGCCCAGGCGCTCTATACGACCGTCACGCTGGGGCTCGGACTATTCGTCGGCACGCGGATCACGGGCGCGGTGATGGACCGCTTCCGTCGTGAAGGCGGCTTTCAGTGGCGCACGATTTATCTGGTACCGTGCCTGCTGCTGGCGGTTTGCGCGCTGGCGTTTATCTTCTTTTTCAAGGGCTAAACGCTCTTCGTCTCCTCGCGTGCAAACCGCACAGCACGGCGCGATTACCGCGCGAGCAGCGCACGCGCTTTCTCGAGCACGTTTTCGACCGTAAAGCCGAATTGCTTGGCCAGTTCTTTGTAAGGCCCGGAAGCGCCGAAGGTGTCGAGCGTCACCATTTCGTGCTTGGGCCCCGCGTAGCGTTCCCAGCCGAACGAGCAGCCGGCCTCGATCACCAGACGGCGCTTGCAGTCGGGATCGATGATCCGGTCGCGGTAGGTCTTGTTCTGTTTCTCGAACAGCTCCCAGGACGGCATGCTGACGACGCGCACGTTTTTGCCTTCGATCTGCTTCGCCGCATCCAGCGCCAGTTCGACTTCCGATCCCGTCGCGATCATCGTCAAGTCAGGCGTCCCCTCTCCGCTTTGCCACAAGGTATAGGCGCCCTTTTCAACGTTTGCGGCGGATGGATGCTTGGTGCGGTCGATCACCTTCATGTTCTGGCGCGTCAACAGCAGGGCGGTCGGCCCCTTCTTGTTTTTCAGCGCGGTCACCCACGCGGCGGCGGTCTCGGTCGGATCGGCCGGGCGGATCACCGTGACATTCGGCATGCAGCGCAACGCCGCAAGCTGTTCAACCGGCTCGTGCGTCGGGCCGTCCTCGCCGACATAGAAGCTGTCGTGCGTGTACACAAAGATCACGGGCAGGCCCATCAGCGCCGCGAGGCGCATCGCCGGGCGACAGTAATCACTGAACACGAAGAAGGTCCCGCCGAAGATGCGGAAACCGCCGTGCACCTGGACGCCGTTCATGATCGCGGCCATTGCCAGTTCGCGGATGCCAAAATGGAAATTACGTCCCGCGAAGTCGCCCGGCGCGATCTCGCCCAGCTCTTTGAGCCAGGTCATGTTGCTGGGCGCCAGATCGGCCGATCCGCCGACAAGCTGCGGCAGCACCTTGGCCAACGCGTTGAGCACGATGCCGGACGCACTGCGCGTCGCGACCGGCTTGGCGGGATCGAAGGTCGGCAGCGCGCTCTCGATGTCGGCGGGAATCAGGTCCTCCTGCATCGCCTTCCACGTCTCCGCCAACCCGGGGTTGGCCTTGGCCCACTCCTTGAACACGCGCTTCCACTTGCCCTGCATGCGTTTGGTTTTCGAGGCGCGCTCCTGAAACAGCGTCGTGACCTCCTGCGGCACATAGAACGACTTCTCGGGATCGAACCCGAGCGCGGTCTTGGTCAGCTTGACCTCCTCCTCGCCGAGCGGTGCGCCATGCGCCTCGTGCGAATCCTGCTTGTTGGGGCTGCCCTTGCCGATATGGGTCTTGCAGATGATCAGCACCGGCTTGCCGGTCAACTTGGTCGCTTTACGGATCGCGCGGTCGATCTGGTCGAAGTCATGCCCGTCGATTTCCAATACATGCCAGTTGTAAGCCTGGAACCGTTTTTTGGCATCGTCGCTGAGCGCGAGATCGGTGTGGCCCTCGATGGTGATGCCGTTACTGTCATAAAAGAGCACGAACTTGTCGAGTTTCAGGTGTCCGGCGAGCGAGCACGCCTCGTGGCTGATGCCCTCTTCCAAATCGCCGTCGCCGCAAAAAACCCACGTGCGGTGGTCCACCACCGGCTCGCTGCCGGCGACGTTGAAACGCGACGCCGCCATGCGCTCAGCAATCGCCATGCCGATCGCCGTGGCAATCCCTTGGCCGAGCGGTCCGGTCGTTGTCTCGACGCCGTCGGTGTGGCCGTATTCCGGATGTCCCGGCGTACGGCTGCCCACTTGCCGGAAACGCGCCAACTCCTCGATGGGCAGGTCATAGCCGGCCAGGTGCAGCAAGCTGTAAAGCAGCATCGAGCCGTGGCCGCCGGAGAGCACGAATCGGTCGCGGTCCGGCCATCGGGCGTCAGCCGGGTTTTGCTTCAGGTATTTGAGCCACAGCACGGCAGCAATGTCGGCAAGGCCCATCGGTGCGCCCGGATGGCCCGATTTGGCGGTTTGCACGCCGTCCATCGCCAGGCAGCGGATTGTGTTGGCGGTCAGCGCAAGCATCTCGTTCGTCACTTTCATAAATTTCTGGACTCCTCTATCAAGCGTCGTTCATACAGGAAAATGAGCAGTGATTTTGTCACAAAGGCATCGCTGTGTCAAAGACAAGCCCGCCCCGCAGCAATCACCGCGTTGTTCAGGGCACAAGCGGTTGACCGAAGAGTTCGCCGGTGAACGAACCCAGCAAAGCGGTGAGCGCGTCCAGATCAGCCTCGGCGGCGGATGCGCCGACCTGATGCTTCATCATGACGCGCACGGTCTCTTTCAGATTGGTCTGGCTGCCGTCATGCAGATAGGGCGCGGTCAGCGCGATGTTACGCAGCAGCGGCACCTTGAAGCGTTTGGCATCGGCCGGATTTTTACTGAAGGCGGCCAGTCCGGCATCGCCCTCTGTCAACTCGCGTCCGGCAAAATAGTCGGCCTTTAGGTCTGCGTACTCAAACGAGAGCCCGCCCAAGGCCGGCCCCGCGTGGCAGGTGGTGCATCGATGAGCGCCGAACAAGGCATAACCGTGCTTTTCCTGATCGGAGAGCGCCGCCGTATCCCCTGCGAGGAACTTGTCGAACCGCGCGTTCGGCGTGATGAGGCGCCGCTCAAATTCCGCGATCGCGTCGCACAGCGTCGCCTCGCAGAACCCTTGCGGATAGACGGTCGTGAACGCGGTCTTCAAGGCGGCATCCTGCTCGAATTTCGCGACGATCTCCGCCCAATCCTTGCTGGCCATCTCAACCGGATTCAGCGGCGGTCCGCCAGCCTGTGCAGCAAGATGTTCAGCGCGACCGTCCCAGAACTGGCGCATGTTGAAGACCGCATTCAAGACGGTCGGCGCATTCACGCCCCCCTTCAGTCCCCCGACGCCGACGGAGAAGGGCAGGTTGTCGGTTCCCCCTTTGTCAAACGCATGACAGGAGGCGCACGACACCGTGTTGTCTGTTGAGAAGCGGGTGTCATGGTAGAGGCGTTCACCCAGCGCGGCCTTGGCCGCATCATATGGCAAAGCCTGAGGCACGGGATGCACGTCCGCAGCCGCCGCATTTCCGAGGCCCCAGCCGGCCAACCAAGCCCCCCACACCTGCCCCACCCAGGCGTTGAGGATCTGCCGCTCGCTGGCATTCAGCGTGGTGCCCCAGTGCGCCAACCGGTACTGGATGGGCGGCATCGTGCCGTCGGTGACGGTGCGGCGCAACTTGATCAGACGGCCCAGAGGGACCTCCTCCGCCTCTTTCTGTCCGGCAGTCGCCGCATCGCCCAGATGGCCGACATCGTAGAGGTCCCAATGCCGGACCCCTTCGCGGACATCCTTGCGCACCAAGCTGCCGGGCCCGGGCAGCTTGGCGTAAAACGGCAACGGCTTGCGGCTGTCATGGCAGGCCAAACACTTGGCCTCGAGAATCTCGCACGCCGCCGCACGCACGGCCACGCGCTCGGCCGGGACAGATCGGGGACGCTGGCGCATCGCCCACAAAGCAGCGTTGACCGCAACGGCGGCCGCAACGCACGCGACAGCCCCTGTGAGAATCTTTTTGTGTGTCATGCAGACAGTATATAAAAACAGCTTGATGCGCGCAAGGCGGTCGCGACGTTCAGCGCGATTCAACGTTGTTGAGTCCGCACCCGAAAGAGGCGTTAGGAGTCAGGAGTTAAGTCCTAACTCCTCCGTGGGTCTCGATGTCCAGGATCGCATTCCCCGGCGTCGTGGCGTGCCCGTCGTAGGAGGTCATGTAAGGCACGGTCCGGTATTCGCTGACGCGGCGCAACTTATCAAGCACCTCGGCGATCGCATCCACCGCCCGGTTGCACTCCTCTACCTGTTCGCGCTCCTTGTCCGATGTCGCGCGCGTCCGCAACATCTGCAGATGGGCACTCAACACCGTGGTCGGCTGACCAATGTGATGGCAAGCCGCCGCAACGCTCTGGATCATCACGCGGTGCCGCTCAGCCTCCAGCAACTCCTTCTGCTGAGACTCCAACTCATTCTTCATGTGGCGGGTGACCCTGAGCTGGTGCTCAAGATGGAGCACTTTGCGCCGCAACTCCTCGAGGACGGTGTTGAGATACCCCTCGATAGCCTTGAGGTCGTCCTCGGAATTCAGCAGCGAGATCGCTTCGGGCAATTCGCCTTCCGCAATTTCTTTGAGATAGTGGCGCAGCTTGACGATATTTTCCGGATACTTGTACAGGATCGCGTAGCCGCACATCGCCAGCACCACCGTCATGACGATGACTACGACCTTGGAGATCAGGGCATAGTGGTCGTCAGGCAAATAGGTCGACACCGCCACATAGCCGATCAAAAGCATCGGCAGCACGGACATCAAAACCGCCGCCACCACGGTTTGATAACGAGCCCCCCGGGATGCCAAAGACATTTTTTGTTTGATGCCCGTCATTGAACCGTCCCCCATCCCCGCCTCGTCCATAACTTGAACGTTGGAAGTTGTCCCTGCGATCATTCGCGGCACGGCCGCGCGGCTGGCTTGCCTACATCACACTTAACGTGTCGTAACAATAGCAAAAACCGCTGCCGAAACAACTCCGGACAGCGGCATCATAAAAAAACAGCCGGCAAGAAAATGACGTCCCCTTGCGCAGACAACTCGTCCCTTGCACCGTCGCCGGCTCAGTCGTGTTCCAACCAGACCAACGCGCTGATCCTCCCCTTGCGTCGATACAACGCTTTGAAGATCGGAAAACACCCATACAGTCTCGCCGTTTCCGCGTCGAATCCCGCCGCTCGCAACGACTCGCCCGAAAAAACCAGCAGGGAGGCGGAACCGCTGAACCGTTCGCCGTCGAGCAGCCGTCCGATGTACGTCACTTTCCCTTTTGTCCCCACCTTACCGGTCACCGCCCCGTAAACCTCCGGTCTTGTCTGCACATCACGCGGGTCGAACACCAGCACGCCGACGGGGATGTCTACCGTATACGCGCCGGCAAAGTCCGCCGCTTGGCCAACCGTCACCGTGCGGGCCAGCAGTCCCAACGTTCCTGAACGCCCGTGCAAGATGCCGTCCGGCTCCAGCGTCACCGGCCACGTCCGGCCGCCGCTCCCACTCAGCACCGCCAGAAAGGCGCCGTCATCCTGAACGGAGACCCACGTGCCGCGCCAGGACTCCTTGCCCGCCGCCGTCTCGATCTTCGCCGTGATCTTCCCGGTTGAGCTGACCTTGAGTTCAACGATCCCGGCCAACGCATCGAGATGAAGATCTGCGGCCGCCACCCCGTCAGACGTCTGAAACACCACGCCCCGAAACGTCTTGCCGCGCGCATACCCCGGCACCTTCTGCACGCTCAGCGTGAAGGCCAGCGATGCTTCGCCGGCTGCGTTCGCCGCGCGGACCGACACCGCATACGCCCCTTCCCGACGGCTCTTCCCACTGATCATCCCGGTCGTTGCATCGATCGAAAAACCCGACGGCAGTCCGCTCGCGGAATAGGCAACCGGCGATGCGGACTGAGCCATCATCGCGATCTCGGCGTCGGTGTTGACCAACACGGCACGCGTAGCGCCCGACGCAGGCGATGGCGGCATGAAGACGGGCGGCCGGCCGTCTTCGGCTTCGAGCACCGTCACGGTCTGAACGACGACACCCTCGGCGGCATCGCCCGAACGCCGATCAAGGGTCACCGAAAACGTGCGCGCGACCGGTTCGCGCCAGCGGCCGTCATTGTAAAGCGGAATAGGAATCGTCTTGCTGCCGCTATCGCCGTCAGACCACCTCAACGTGCCTGACACGGCTTTGAAATCAGCGCCGGCCCGAGCCGTGCCCGCCACCGTGGCGTAGCGGAACCGCTGGCTGCCGGCCGCTCCCCCGGTGCGAGTCACTGTGACCACGACCGTCCCGTCATCCTCGGACACGGTCTGCGCCGCCACACTGAAGCCCACCGTTCCCGGCGCAACCGGATCATCATCACCGCCTGCATTGCCAAGCGCCTCGCGCACCACCGTGAAAAAGCCGGGCGAGGCCCCGTTCACGCCGCGCGCCACAAACTGCCGCACGACCCGTCCAGCCGGGTCATGAACCGCAACAGTCGGAAAACTCAACGACCCGCTGGCACTGCGATACCCGGCCGTGAGTGTCTGCCACTGGGCCGACGAGAGTTTGCTGCGGTCCAGCATTACGAGAAACATCGGATTCTGAACAAGGAATGTGCGCCAGGCCGCCGTCTGCAACACATTCTTATCCCAAGCCTTGGAGTAGCCACAGGTCACAAAATCGACACACGCGACCAGCAACGGCCTGTTCTGCAGCCTGGCCTGTTTTTTCGCCGCCGCCAGTTGCAGGGTCCACGCATTCGGCGCAACGGCGTACGGATCGGTCCCGACCGCCGGCCCCGCCAACACCGGCACCGCGATTGCCAACACCATTCCCAGCATACTCAACCGAGTCACCATCTCGCCTCCTGTTCGTGACGCGCCGATCCGTCCACAGCGCCCCGTTAAATGTATGGCATTTCACTTTACTAACGCGCCGTCAAGCCGCCACCTTCACTCAGTCATCTTTTTCCGGTCCGCGCCCAACCGGTTGCGTTTGGTTGTAGACGGGCAGGTAGACCATAAAGGAGGTTCCCTCGCCGGACACCGAGCCAACCGTGATTTCACCGTTATGCTCCGCCAGGATTGCGCGCGAGATGCTGAGCCCTAAGCCCTTCCCCTGTCCCCGGGGCTTTGTGGTATGAAACGCGCGGAACACGTTGTCCAGCTCTTCGGGAGGGATGCCCACCCCTGTGTCGCGAACGGTACAGCACAGGTAACCCCGGCCGTTCCGCATCACGGTCTCCACGCCGACCGAAAGCTCGCGCGTCGCGCAGCCGGTCATCGCGTCACACGCATTCGAAAACAGGTTGAGAAAAACCTGTTCAAGCTGATTCACGTCGCCGAAGGTCCAGTGACGGGCTTTGACAACCGGACACATGACCGTGATCTGGCCGGCTTTCAATTTGTGCCCCAAGATGAAGAGTGCATCGGTGAGCGAGAAGCGCTGGCCGCCATCCTGCAGGAGCAGAATCTCGGCGCATCGGATCTCGCCGATCCTGGCGCGCGCATCGCCCCGAATTCATCGTTGCGGACATAAACCAACCGGCGTTCGCCGACACTTCGAATGCTCGTGCACTTCAAGGTCAACAACTTACGCAACGCCGAACCGGACTCCGGCCCCGTTTAAACCAAGTTTGACTCGACGCGAATCTCCTTTTTCCGCATAATGCCAATTTATGTTTTGAGGCTTCGGCCCTTGAACTTGTGCGAAGAAGAGAGATCGGCAATGAACAAATCCACTTCCGTTTTTCTGGCTGGCGTCACGACCGGACTGCTGGCTGCTTGTATCCTGGGTGCGCTCGTGATCCGGCCCAAAACCTCGGGCGGCCCGGACACCGGCGCGCGCGGCATCGTGCTCAAGCTCGCGCACGGACTCGATGAGGCGCACCCGGTCCATCAGGCGATGACCCTGATGAAGCAGCGCCTGGAGGAACTGACCGGCGGCAAGGCCACCATCGACCTCTACTCCGGCGGCGTGCTGGGCGGCGAGACCGACTGTCTGGAACAGGTGCAGAAGGGCGAGCTGGCCATGACCAAGGTCTCAACCGCCGCGCTCGAGGCCTTCATCCCCGAGATGAAGGTCTTCAGCATCCCCTTCGCGTTCCGCGACGAGACCCACTTCTGGAACACCCTGCACAGCGGCATCGGCAAGGAGTTGCTCGCGAAGGGTGCCGCACAAAACTTCCGGGGGCTCTGCTACTACGATTCGGGCGACCGCAACTTCTACTCCACCAAGAAGCCCATCCGGTCGGCCGACGACGTGAAAGGCATGAAGGTGCGCGTGATGAACAGCCGCACCGCCATGGACATGATCAACGCGATGGGCGGCAGCCCCTGCCCGATCACCTGGGGCGAACTCTACACCGCGCTGGCGCAGGGGACCGTCGACGCCGCCGAGAACAATCCGCCCTCATTCGACACCTCGCGCCACTACGAGGTTTGCAAGTATTTCACCTTCTCGGCGCACCAGCGCATCCCCGACATGGTGATCATCAGCATCAAGACCTGGGACGCGCTTCCTCAGGATGTCCGCAAAGCGCTGCAGCAGGCCGCGGACGAGTCCGAGGTCTACCAGCGCAAGCTCTGGAAAGAGAAGACCGAGCAATCCCTGGCGCTCGCGAAGGAGAAAGGCGTCGAACTCATCACGCCCGAACTTGACGGGTTCCGCAAAGCCTGCGCCGGCATCATCCGGCAGCAGGATTACGCGGAGATCGTCTCGATCTACAACGAGATCCAGGAGGTGAAGTGATGGCCGCCCTGCAGAACATGCGGCAGGGTCTTGTCCGTGCGCTGGAAGTGCTCGTCATGTCGATGGTGGCCCTGCTGACGCTCACCGTCCTGTGGGGCGTCTTCACGCGCTTCGTGATGGGCCACCAGGCGCAGTACACTGACGAGCTGGCGCGCCTGCTGCTGGTCTGGGTCTCCATGATCGGCGCGGCGCTTGCTTTTGGCGAGAAGGCGCATCTCGGCGTCGACTTCTTCGTCAACCACCTTCATCCGGAGGCGCGCAAGACGCTCAGCGTCGTGGTGCAGCTTGTCATCGTCGCGCTGGCGTTCACGGTCTTCATCACCGGCGGCTGGAGCTTAGCCATGGCGCAGATGGGGCAGGAGCTGCCGACGCTGCGGCCGCTGACGCGCGGCATGGTCTACCTTTCGCTGCCGGTCGCGGGCGGTTTCATCGCCTTGTTCGCGCTGGAAAACCTCGTCGCCATCCTGAGAACCCCTGCCGATCAGCTCGGCGCGCAAACCCAATCGGAGGGCTGAACCCATGGTCGGCATCATCCTGATCCTGACGGTATCCTTTTTTGTCCTGCTGGTGATGAACGCGCCGGTCGCGGTCGCGATCGCGGTCTCGTCGCTGCTGGCGATCCTGGCCAACGGCGGCGACGCGGCCTACACGGTGGCGCAGCGCATGGCCAACGGCGTGGACAGCTTCCCGCTGCTGGCGATCCCCTTCTTTGTCTTCTCCGGCTACCTGATGGGGCGCGGCGGCCTGGCGCGCCGCCTGATCGACTTCGCGGCGCTGGCGGTCGGGCGTCTGCCCGGCGGGCTCGGCTACGTCAACACCCTCACCTGCATGCTGTTCGGCTCGATCTCCGGCTCGGCGGCGGCGGCGGTCTCCTCGATCGGCGGTTTCATGATTCCGGAAATGAACCGCAAG
>Ga0265294_10005408_pt1 | contig 15596 bp, 10 predicted proteins | sample MunlanPumphouse3_FD_192504 | JGI IMG/M metagenome (GOLD analysis project Ga0265294, IMG submission 192504) | Groundwater microbial communities from a municipal landfill in Southern Ontario, Canada - Pumphouse #3 | ecosystem: Environmental > Aquatic > Deep subsurface > Groundwater | place...
TACTCTTATATCTCTAATAACCCTATCACTACCTCTAGGAACAAATACAGTAATTTCAGATTTTATCCCAAAAAAGATAGATTCATACTTACTATAACCCATTCCTACTTTACATTCATAACTTTCATAGTTATTTAAAGTCGGAGTATAGAAAGGTGAAAATAACTTATATTGATTATTTTCTTTAAAACGTATATAACAAGTTTCTCCATTAAAATCAGATTTTGGTAATTGAGGAATATATTTAACTATTCTATTGATTGCCGGATCGCCTTTACATATTAGTGAGCCTCCAGTTTGATCAATAAATCCGCCAAATGACAAATTACCAATATAATTTATCCATTTAACCGGTGTTTTAGGATTAGTAATAATATATTCTTTCAAATCATCATTAAAATAACCATACTTCATATTATCTTTCCTTTCTAACAAAACTTTAATCTTTTTTAAAAAAAATAGGTTTTACCCTATTTTTTTGTTAAATTCTATACATTAACATTCAGTCGGATAAATTTATCATCATTATTCACTATGTTAGTTGATACCTTTTTTCCGTCTCTGAAAATTCCTTTATTCGCATCTCTCTTGATATTGATTTCATAAAGAGTATCTCTAAACTTACGTTTGATTAAAATACTATCAATTGACTTCGGTAACTTAGGGTCAATCTTCAAACCATCAAAATCAGGTCTAATACCAAGGATATATTCAGTTATTGCGACAAAATTCCAAGCTGCAGTTCCTGTAAGCCATGAATTTTTAGCTTCTCCAGGCACCTTAGCTTCTTTCCCCGCAATCATTTGCGAATAAACATAAGGTTCAGTTTTATGTAAATCTGAAATGTCTTCTAAATAGGCTGGAGCGATTTTTTTATATAATTCAAAAGCATCATCACCACGGTTAATTTCCGCTTGAGCACACATTATCCAAGGATTATTATGGCAGAAGATACCGCCGTTTTCTTTATACCCTGGAGGATAAGAAGAGATCTCTCCTAACTTATAATCATATTTTTTATATGCAGGATACAAAAGCGACATACCGTACTCAGTATCTAAATACTTTTTAGCGCTATCAAGAGCTTTCTCTGCGAAACCATCCTTCGTTCCTATACCAGCCATAACACAAATGCCTTGAGGTTCAATATAGATCATTCCTTCTTCATTCTCACTAGATCCAACCTTTTCTCCAAAAGCATCATAAGCTCTTATAAACCACTTATCATCAACTCCAAATTTATTTACAGACTCTACCATGTTTTCAATGATAATCTCTTTTTTTCTCGCTTCTTCATTTTTATTTAATTTCTTCAATAAACTAATATACTCTTTGCCAACATAAACAAATAAACCAGCTATAAAAATACTCTCGGCCGTTAAACCATCACCTTTATTTTGAACTGTTTGAAAACTTTCACCCGGTTCATTCGAAAAACAATTTAAGTTCAAGCAATCATTCCAATCAGCTCTACCAATTAGAGGCAAGCCATGTGGGCCTAGATTATTAACAGTGTAATCAAAGCATTTCTCAAGATGTTCTAAAAAAGTCCCTTTTAACGAAGGATTCGATTCATAACAAATGACTTCATCTAAAATTCTGTAATCACCTGTCTCTTTAATATACTTCACTGTAGATAATATTAACCAATTTGGATCGTCATTAAAACCAGAACCTAAATCTGAGTTTCCTTTTTTTGTTAAAGGAGAATATTGATGATAGGCACCACCATTAACTAATAATGTTGAAGCTAAATCTAACAAGCGCTGCTTAGTCAACTTGTAATCCATATGCATAAAACCTAGTAAGTCTTGATTTGAGTCTCTAAAACCCATTCCTCTACCTACTCCTGATTCAAAATATGATGCACTACGACTAAAATTAAAAGTCACAACATTTTGATATTGATTCCAGATATTGACCATTCTATTTAATTTTTCATCTTTTGATGAAATCTTAAACTTAGATAATTTTTCATTCCAATATTCTTTTAAAGAATTAAATAAAACCATAATTTTTTCATCAGAATCTATTTTTTCAACCATAGCTTTTGCTTGTTGGAAATTAATACTACCATTACTAAGGAATTTCTCATCATCTGGATTTTCAACATATCCTAAGCTATATATCAATGTCTTTTTCTCACCCGGTTTTAATACGATATCGTTCTTAGTAGCCGCTATCGGTTGCCAACCATAAGCAACACTATTAGATAAGCTTTTGTTTTTAATTCCTATCGGACTAGATACATCCTCATACATACCAACAAAAGCATCTCTTTGAGTGTCATAGCTTTCAAAAGCTTCATTGACATGGAAAAAAGAAAAATGATTTCTTCTTTCGCGATACTCTGTTAAATGATAGATAGTGTTGCTATCTATCAAAACTTCACCAATTGAATAATTTCTTTGAAAATTCGTCATATCATCAAGCGCATCCCACAACGCAAATTCAACATATCCATAAACACTCAAATCTCTTGTTTGATTTGATTTGTTTTCGATTGTAATATATTGAACTTCTCCTTTATACCCTATTGGTACAAAAGCAAGTTGTGAAGCTTTAATATCATTTTTAATCGATGTTATTTTTGTGTAGCCAAGTCCTACTCTGGCTTCATAAAAATCAACATTTGTTTTAGTAGGTTTTACCCCAATATTCCAAATATTATCATTTTCTTTTATATAAAAATATCTACCTTCGTTGTCTATTGGAACATTGTTATATCGATACCTTGTTATCCGTCTTTTCCTTGCATCTTTATAAAAACTGTAACCACCAGCAGTGTTGCTAAACAAAACAAAATAATCTTCTGTTCCTAAATAATTGATCCAAGGATAGGGCGTATAAGGTGTATTAATTACATATTCTTTTAATTCATCATCAAATTTACCAAATTTCATGTAAACCTCTTTCTAGCCCTTTACACTTCCGAGTGTAATTCCTTTAATAATTTGTTTTGAGAATATTATAAAAACAATAATCATTGGGAAAATCGATAATACCATCAGCATATAAACTGGCCCTAAGTCGAAAGAATCCGGGCTAGAATTCTTCAATAGAGATATTACTATAGGGATTGTTCTCTTGTTTGGGGATTGAATAATAAGACTCGGGAAAAAGAAATTATTCCACGATGCAACAAACGAGAAAATGAATTGTATAGCTAAAGCTGGTTTAATTAATGGCATTACTATAGTATGAAATATCCTAATTTCGCCAGCGCCATCTACGCGAGCAGCTTCTACTAACTCGAAATTTAAAATAGTATCTAGATACTGCTTTAAAAAGAAAAATGTAGCTGGAGCTGCCATAGCTGGAACAATCAAAACAAAATAATTATCAACAAAACCAATAGAATATAGTATTGTAATTAATCCTACACTAGCGATTTGTGAAGGAATCATCATTACAGCTAGAATAAACATAAACAAGAAATTTCGACCTTTAAACCTGTATAAATGTATACTGTAAGCTGTTAATGCACTTACATATGTAGAAAGAAAAGCCGTAGCTGTCGCAATAATAAAACTGTTTTTCATTGCATTCAAAACATTAATATTATTGTTAGCTAAAAGATTTTCTAGATTCTTACCAAAATAATTCCCAAAAAAAGCTGAAAAACCTTTTTGAATATCAACATGTGTTCTACTTGCATTAACAAGCAATGTATAGAAAATAAATATAATTAAAAGTGCCATAGTTATTAATATGGTGTATACAAATGTTTTTTGTAAAAATAAATTCACTCTTGATCTAGTCATTTGTCTTCACCTTCCCTTATAGATTTTCTGGGAATTACTTCTTTACGATAGAAAATAAAGAAGAAACCTAAAGATACAATAGCTGTCATTATAAATAATAAAGTTGAAGCAGCACCAGCAAGTCCATATTGTTTACTTACACCTAAAAGTCTTGATATGTACATAATAACTGTCATTGAACCCATTTCAGGCCCACCTGATCCAGCTGTAAATATTTGCGGTAAATCGAATAATTGAACTCCACCAACTAAAGATGTAACCAAAACAAATAGTAAAATCGGCCTCAATAATGGCAAAACAATTCTAAAGAAAGTTTGAATTGTATTAGCTCCGTCAACTTGAGCAGATTCTAAAATACCTTTATCTATTCCCATAATACCTGCCATAAGAAGAATTGTAGTATTACCAAACCACATCAAATAATTCATAAAAGATAACAAACCTCTAGTTGACCAATTTTGATCGACAAAACTAAATGACTCTCCGATTATATTACTCTCAAACAAGAAATTAGTTACAGGTCCATTGTTAGAAAAAAGTTTCAAAAACAGTAATGAAAAGGCAGCTGCCATGACTAAATTCGGCATATAAACTATCGTTTTAAAAAAACCTTGAGCTTTAATATTTAATCTAGTACTCGAAAACCAAAGAGCTAAGAGTAAAGAAACTATCACTTGTGGAATAAAGCCCATGATCCAAATTAACATTGTATTTCCAAAATACTTAAAAAACTTTCCCTCAGTAAATAACAAGATATAATTATCTAGAAAATTAAAATTTGGTCCTACTTTTTCTAAACCACCGAATTTAAAGTAATACTCAAAAAAACTATAGAAAAAAGTTGATAATAATGGAATTAATGAAAAAACCACATAAACAACAACGAAAGGTATAACAAATCTATAACCCCATTTAGCATAATTTATCCTAGTTTTTCTTTTATTCTTCATAGCAAACTCCTTTTATACATTATTGTAGGGGGAAAATCCCCCTACAAATTTTCGGATTTAATTTTTTAAGCGAAAGGATCAGCAGGTATAGTTTTTAACTCTAATTCTGGATAAAGAGTAGATATTTTTTCTTCAAACGCTGCCCAAGCTTGATTCCAAGTAATTGTACCTAAGAAATAATCTTTAAATGATTGTTGAATTGATTCGTTAAGACCTTGATCATAAGGTGAAATGTTTTTCATATCAATAGTGGAAGCTGATTCGTTAAACAAAGCGATATGATTTTGACCACCTAAGAATTTTGAACCATATTCTTCATCATTTGCAATAGCATCCATAGCTGCCATATGATTAGTATAATCTTCTGTTTGTAAAGTAATATCAGTAGCTATTTTTTCATTAGCAGTCATTTTCATCATGATATCTCTAACCAATGTAGGATTATCAGTGCCTTTAGCAGCTACTAACCAAGTACCACCCCAGTAAAAACTTGCTGGACCTTCGATAACATGATATTTACCATATAAACCATTACCAACTTCTTCAGGTCCTTCAGCATCAGCTTTTGATGCATCTTTTAGTGTGAAGTTAATTCCCCATGTAGAGAAGAAGAATCCAAAAGCATTTCCTTCAGGCCCCATGTCTTTAAACCAACCATCACTCCATAAACCAGTTTGATTATTATAACCATTGTCAGTATATGTTTTTGTTTGTTTGATCCATTCAATGATTTGATTATCAACGATGATTTCTCCATCTTCATTAACCCAAGGAGCGCTTGTGTTATTAGAATATGCACGATATGCATCATCAAATCCAGAAATCATTACATAATCTTCAGCTTTCATATCTTCAGCTACAGCATCAAATTTTTCCCAGCTATCTAGTAATGCTTGTACATCCTCAGGATCTGATACACCTAAAACTTCTTCTGCGATATCAGTACGATAAGCAAATAATCCAGGTGTTGCTTGCCATGAAACAGCTCTTAAAATGCCTGAATCATCAGTTACTATATCTTTTGTGTATTGATATTGCTGAGATAAAGTATGTTCAGGTATTCCTAATTCACCAATAACATCCATTGCATATGTATCATTAGCATATTTTTTAGCGTAATCTGCTTCGATTAAAAACATATCAATTTTATCGTCAGCAGCTGCGCTATCTTGATTCAACAAAGCTGTATCAAGTGCATTTTGATAACCATTATTATCATTTGCAACTTCAATCCAATTAACAACTGTTCCATCATCTAATAGATCTTGTCCATTAGCTTTAGTTTCTAAATATCCTGGATAAAAAGTTCTGAAACGACCGATAAATTCATCATTCCAAACACGAATATTTAGTACTTTTCCTTCTTCCTTTAACTCTCCGGCTTCAGTGTTTTCAGCGCAAGCTGCTAGTGATAAGCCTAGAGTCAAAGCAATTAATAATACAAATAATTTTTTCATTGTTCTCTCCTTTAGAATTTTTTTATATAAAAGACCAATAGGTTATGTAGTTTCACCAAGAATTAAAGAGACTGGTAATTCTATTATATACCCATGTGATCGATTATTTTCTATTGAATTTATTAAATTTTCTGTAACTACTTCACCTATTCTATCAGTATCTTGATATATCGTAGTTAATGATGGAGTTATTAAACTAGAAATCTCAACGCCATCATATCCCATAATCGCAACATCCTTTGGAACATTTATGCCGTGTTCTCTTAAACACCTTAAGCCTCCACTAGCACAATAATCATCAGAATAAACAATTGCATCAGGTAAACCTTCTTTAATAATTCTTCTAGTAATATCATAAGCTTTTTGAGGACTAGTATACTCTCCCTCAATATATTTACATTTTCTCTCAATATTTAACTCTTTTGCTGTTTCCTTAAAACCTATCAATCTTTCTTGTGTTACATAATTATCTAATTGTCCATGAATATATATTACGTTTCTATATCCTTTTGAGAATAAATGATTTAATGTCATTTCCATTCCATCACGATTCTTATAATTAACACATATAGCATTAGAATGATTTTGATCTATACAAGCGATAAATTTCACATTTTTTATCAACTCATTCACATGTGGGTCATTGATATTGGTATTAGCTACGATAACACCATCAAAACCTCTATAATTTGCATGTTCTAAATATGATACAGTTGAACGAGCTAAATTTTTAGACAAAAATGTTAATTCATAACCTCTTTTTGAAGCAGTCTTAGAAATTGAATTTATAATATTCGCAAATAGTGTATGATTTAACCCACTATCTGAATCATCAATTAACAATACCCCTAAAGACCAACTTTTTTTTGTAGCTAAAGATTTAGCTTTAGAATTAGGTTGATAACCATGCTTTTCAGCTAATTCTATAATTTTTTTTCTAGTTTTATGATTAACACTACTGTGATTATTCAATGCCCTAGAAACAGTTGTTGTGGAGACTTTGGCTTCTTTTGCAATATCATAAATAGTAGCCAAATTAAACACCCCACAGAAAAATCATAACCGGTTAGAAAATAAAGAGAAAAATGAAAAAAACGAAAGAAAACACTTATTCTAACCGGTTAGATTTGAAGATAAAAAAAATTTACATCAAATAGTTATAAAATCTAACCGCTTACATTTATAGATTACCACATTCATTTCTATATTTCAACATAAAAAATAAAAAAAGATTAAACTTGTTAAAAATTTAATCTTTTTAAGTCGTTTCACCAACCAATAATTCAACATCTACCCAGGTTTTACGTGAAGGTTTTTTTCCTTCAATCTCATCAATCAAGAGATATGTTACTGAACTTCCCAATTTATGAATATCTTGTTTAATGGTTGTTAACCTCGGTGTTACTAATTGAGATATTTCCACCCCGTCATATCCACAAATAGCCACATCATTAGGGATAGAATATCCATTCTCAAGTAAATATTTTAATCCGCCTATTGCCGCTGTATCATCTGGATACATAATGGCTTCGGGTCTATTTTCCTTAGACATAATATCTTTCGTTAACTCATAAGCTAATTTGCTATCTGTAAAAACACCTTCTACCGTGCTACATAAGTTGGAAATATTGAGAGATTTTGTTATATCCAAAAATGCTTTTTTACGATCCTTAGAAACATAGTTATCCAATTGTCCTGTAATATATGTGATTTTACGATAACCTTTGTCATAAAGATGATTAACTAAACTCTTTATACCTTTTATATTCTTTGAGTTAACACAAATAGATTCACTGAAATTTTGGTCAATTAAAGCAACTGGCAAGTCGCTTTTAATCAAATTTTGAACATCTTCTTGTCTAGTATCAATAGTCGCAATAATAATACCGTCTAGCATTCTATATCTTGCATGTTCTAAATAACTTGTTTTTCTCATCCCGATATTACCTGATATAATCGAAACATCATAACCTCGCTTTGCAGCTGAATCTATAATCTCATTAATTACATTTGCGAAGAAAATATGTTTGAAACCAGAATTTTGATCATCACTAAATAAAAGACCGATATTCCAAGATTTTTTAGTAGTTAAAGATCTAGCCATAGAATTAGGTAAATATCCCATTTCTTTAGCAGTTTCTAGTATTCTATTTTTCGTAGAAGTTTTCACATCATCATGTCCATTTAGTGCTCTAGAAACAGTAGCGGTTGATAACTTCAATTTATTTGCAATATCATAAATAGTTACCATAATTCTACCTCCATTTCTTTTTCTATCTATATTTATAATATCACAATTTAACCGGTTAGGAAAAAATAATTTATTTTTTTCTTTAATTTTATATTTAAATCAAAAGGTGTTAGCGAGATAAAACTTAAATATCCACTAACACCTTAACAAAATTATATAATATTTTAATTATCAGTAGTTAAAGCTACATCTTCTATTCTAACTTGAGAACGATAAATATTAGCATAAACACCATTTTTTTCTAACAAATCTTTATGTTTCCCTTCTTCTACTTTTAGACCATTCTCTAAAACGATAATCTTATCAGCGTTTTTAATCGTACTCAAGCGATGAGCTATAACAATCATCGTTCTATTTTTCGCAACAGTCTCAAGTGCTTTTTGAATCATTAATTCAGTTTCAGTATCTATATTTGCGGTCGCTTCATCCATAATTAAAATAGAAGGATTATGAACAACAGCTCTTGCGAATGAAATAATTTGTTTTTCACCTACTGAAAAATTTGATCCTCCTCGACTAACATCTGTTTGAATACCTTTTTCAAGCTTATCCAAAAGTTTTTCTCCGCCGATGCTAACTAAAATAGAAACTAACTTTTCATCACTAACACCTGTCTTACCAAAACGAATGTTCTCAGCTAATGTACCTTTAAATAAAACTGGATCTTGCAGAATAATACCAATATGTTGTCTATAAGTCCTTTTTGGATAAGTTGTAATATCTAAATCATCAACTAATATTTGACCCATGTCAGTATCTTTAATATCATAAAACCTCAATAACAAATTCATCATCGAAGATTTCCCAGAACCGGTGTGTCCAACTAGCCCAACCATTTCTCCTGGTTTGACAGAAAAAGATACCCCCTTAATTACCGGGTTATCTTCATTATATGAAAACCAAATATTTTTAAAATCAATTTTGCCTTCATATTTAGGAATTGCCGTAAAAGAATCATCTTCTTGTTCCCCATCAATAATTTTAAAAATTCTCTCAGTACGAACTATTGAATGTTGGAAATTACCAATTTCTCTAAACAAAATCCCAACAGGTTCAATCAACCTTGAAAGATAATCATTATAAGCGTATATCAAACCTGCAGTAACCACAAATCCACTAATTGTTAAATATCCATTTCCGAAATATAACACAATCGTCGCAGTAACTAAAGCTCCGATTAACCTAATCATATTCCAACCGATTGTCAGATGCAATCTTGATTCTTTCATTTTTTCTTTCATAAACTCAGATGAAATTTGATTAAAGTTTTCTTTTGTCTGTTTCTTAAAATTAAATATCTGTAAAATAGAAATACCATTGATAATTTCATTTAACTGAGCAGTTATCATAGAATTTTGTTCATTAACTTTTTCTGCGATTTTTGTAAGTTTACGTATAAAAAATCTTAACCAAAAATATACTACCGGAAAAATTATAAACGTCAATAATGCTAATTTAGCATTCAAATAAAACATACCGATATAAGCAAATATAACAGCTAAACTAGCATTAACCAATAAATTCATTATGGTAGAAAACAATCCCATCATTCCGCCTACATCACTAATAATCCGGTTCGCTACTTTTCCTGCAGGTTCCATTTCAAAATAAGACATTGGCATTTTCTGCAAGCTCTTAATAGCGTCTTTTCTTGCATCTCTTACGATATTAACGTTAATCATTGCAGTGGTAGTTCTTTGAATATAAGTAAACAAAACTTGAGCTAAGAATCTGACAAACAACAACGCAATCAAAATCTTTAACGGTTCAATAAACGGCTGATAAAAACCAAGTACTTCCTCACTGCTAAGCTTTTCTGTTTCAAATGTATATTCTTCACCATCATTTGTTACAATAATCAGTTTATCATTTTCAATTGTTCTATTACCTGTTTCTAACTTACTATCCACAAAATAATATCCACCTTGATAGATTACAACTGAAACTACGTGATCAGTTACTTCATCTTGTGTAAAATATCTACTATCATACTCTACAGTATCCGGACTCATTTCCTGAACTTCATACCAAGGTTTTTCTATACCAACTAAATAATTATCTAAAATTGACTTAACTATCAAAGGTGATGCTAATCCCAAAGCTTGAATTATAATCATTGATATTAGAGTAATAGTAAGTAATTTCTTATATTTAGAGATGTATCTCCATACTTTTTTCATCGTCTTCATGTTATCACCTAATTCATAGTAATTTGTTGAATATATTGGTTTTTATACCAACCTTCTTGACTCAACAACTCACTATGAGTTCCTCTCTGGGTGATAACCCCATTCTCTAAAACAAAAATTTGATTAGCATCACGAATCGCAGAAAACCTATGTGTAACTATTATATTAGTTTTCCCCTGTCTAGACTCTTTAAGATGTTCAATAATATTTTGTTCTGTTGTTCCATCAACTGCACTTAATGAATCATCAAGAATCAAAATCTGCGGATCTTTAACTAACGCTCTAGCTATAGATAATCTTTGCTTCTGTCCGCCAGATAAAGTATTCCCTGATTCTCCTACCATTGTTCTAATTCCATCAGTAAGAAAGTTTATGTCTTTCTCAAAATCAGCTATTTTAACCGCTTTATCCAAATCCTCACTTCGGGCATTTGGATTACCGATTAAAATATTCTCATTAACACGTTTTTTAAAAAGCATATACTCTTGAGGAACATATCCTACCAAGTTTCTAACATCTTCTATTTTATATTCATGAATAGGAACATTATCGATAAATATTTCCCCTCCTGTAACATTAAATTCCCTTAATAACTGACGTATTAAAGTAGATTTTCCAGAACCCGTAGGACCTACAACGCCAACAGTTTCTCCTTTGTGAATTTCAAAATCGATATTTTTAATCACAGGATTACGATCAAAAGGATATTTAAAAGTTACATTCTTAAAATCAATTGTATTAAAATCTATAATTGATATCGGAGAAGTTTCATCATGAACCTCAGGTATTGCTTGTATAATCTCATCATATCTATCAACAGAAATAGTCGCATTATTAATTTGAGAAAAAACAGATGACATTGAAATAATCGGATTCAAAAGCATACCGACATAAGAAACAAAAGTGACTAGCTCACCTACACTAATAGCTTGATTAATAATCAAATAAGTTCCATACGCAAAAGCCAAAATATAAGCTATACCATAAATAACTTCAAACAAAGGATTAAACCAGTTTTCAAACTTAACAATATATCTCCAAGACTCTATATCATTCTCAATAGCTTGATGTTGTTTCAACAAGTCTTGATCCTCTTGAACATAAGCGTGAATTACCTTCATACCCTCAACAGATTCAAGCACTTTCTCTGTCATTTCCGCATAAATCTCTCGATGTTTCTTGATATACTTTCTCTTCTTAAAACGAATAATATTTAATACCGTTAAACCGATTGGCATAATAGAAATCGATACGATAGTCAACTCCCAAGAAATAGTAAACCCCATAATCAATATCGCAAACACAATGTTTGTAAAATTAAATATCAAAGACTCTAACAATGATGTAGCTGCGACTGTCATTGCATCCATATCATTCGTAACACGAGAAATCAAATCACCTTTTTTATATGTTTCGAAAAATTTTGAATCCATAGAAAAAAGATGATCAAGATAATTACTTCGCAATTCATATGTTAACTTTTGACCCTCATAATTCATCATGTAATTATAAACCATTGAAAGTAAATATCTAGCTAAAGGAATAGAAACTAAACCGATAACTAGATTAAGTAAAGTAGTAGGTGTTAATCTTCCAGATATTATAGTATCTATAGCTAAACCGAATAATTTCGCTGGCACTAAAGCGATAAAAGAAATGCTTATTAACAAAACAAGCATTACCAAATATCGTTTCCATTCTTTCTTAAAAAACCATTTTAGTTTTGAAAATATATTCTTCATTTTAATCCTCTATCAAATAAATAATTAGTTAAAAATTACAAGCATTTTTATCACGAGAATAATTGTATCACACATTTCAAAAAGTGATTATCAAAAAGAAAAAAATATGTACTTTTCATACATATTTTTATTGTTTTGATGTTTTGAAAATCATACATATTTATTTATTCTATAAACTCATCATTATAATCAATACCAGTCAATTTAATGAACCTAGATATTTCATAAACCGGAACATACAAATTATACTCATCATCACCAATATTAAACTTAACTATATAATATGGTTTCACAAATATTTGTTGAAACTGATTAACTTTTAATTTAAATTTTTTATATGGCTCTTCATTATTAGGTATATTCTTATTCCATTGAGGAATTAAAGCGATTTTATCAATTCTTACAATAGAAACAAAATCATTTAAGTCAACTTCTACTAATTGTTCTATATTTGCCATTAATAATTTATTTTTATTAACAAAAACATCCATAGATAAATTAACAAAAGAAATCATACCAGTTGATACTACCTTTATTTCATCATCTTTAAATTTATATTTAAAAGCTAAAATATCCATTTCTAATACGTCTTCTGGAATACCAAATTCTTCCCTTGAACGTTTTACAGTTTCGTTAACCAATCTTTCCATTTTCTCTGTTTCATCGGTCTTTAGAACCGCTTTTTCTCTTTTCTTTCCATACAATATGATTCCAACCCAACCAAGCGCTGAAACTGGCAAAAGGTAGAAGACCACTGGTGCGTTTTCATAGGCTTCTTTGAAAGTTGTCCCATTGCTAAAAGAACTAATTAGTGAAACCACAATTATAAGAGTTAGAATTGATAATATTATTTTGACAATATTAAAAGCCATAGGCATTGAGACTTTTTGCTTAAATTCCTCTGCGTTTTCACGGACTCTTTCAAGCTCATCTTTTTGCCATTGTTCTAACCTTTTAGTTATTAATGGAATTTCATCAGTTTGAATATTTTTCTTATCATCTGTCACGTTAATACTAAACATTACTTTTTTCATTAAAGTCCTCCGTATATTTTTAGTTTATTTCGAAACTAACTCCACTGGTATCTCTCTCATGAACCACTTGATCTATAATGATTACCACAAATAGTAATATCTCAATTTTCTCTTCATCATTAACAATTATTTCATAGGTATCACCCCAAGAAATAATTTTTTTGGAAATCGAGGCTACTAAATCAGAGTTGTCATCATAGATTCCAAAATTATGTCCAAATAAGCTCCCATCTACCTGATAATTCCTATAAGATATTCTAAGATCAAATTTAGGTCGAAAACTAAATTTTCGTTTTACTAAAGCGACCTCTTGATCACGTAAATTATAAATATGATATGTTGGTAAGAAACGAAATAATCTTTTTTGTGCAGTTAACACTATTACCCCTCTATTATCAATCATTTCCAAATGATTTCTTAAACTGAAAAATCGGCCTTTAATTTCATAAACCTGGTGTTGATTCGCATTCATAATCGAGAACGTATCTCGAAAACTTAATACTTTTTGATTTATATAATACTTCAATTAAAAACCCTCCTAAATACATTAACAAAAATATAAGCACAGTACCTTTTTTACTGGTAATGTGCCATTTTTTTAACTACACTAAACTTCGATTACCAAATACTAACCATTTGTCCTTTTGATAAATACATCTTATCTTTATCACTAATTCCATAAAACTCTTGGAACTCCGGTAAATTACTTAATTGCATATTCGCTCTTAAAATTGATGGTCCATGAACATCAACAGTAAGGAGTAATTTGCTATACTCATCTGAAGATTTTATACGCCATACTCTAGCCCAATTTTGAAAGAAATCATCAAGACTATGATTGTTATTCTTTTTACTAGCTTCAAGGGCGCATCTTAATCCGCCACTATCAGCGATGTTTTCTGAAACCGTTAGTTCTCCGTTACATTTGCCATAACCCGTTTCAACTCCATCAAATAACGCGATCATATCTTTAGCCTTTTTATTAAAAGCTTCTAAATCTTCTTCAGTCCACCAGTTATTAAGAGATCCTGTTTCGTCGAACTTAGCTCCATTATTATCAAAAGCATGGGAGATCTCATGTGCCATAACTGCGCCTATTCCTCCATAGTTTTCTGATGCAGTTTGTTTCAAACTATAATAAGGTGCTTGCAATATAGCAGCTGGGAAAACTATTTGATTATTAGTAGGACTATAATATGCATTAACCATACTAGCTGGCATACCCCAAATATTTTTGTTTGGTTCTTTATTATACTTACTAAAATCATAAAGATTAATCAATCTATTCATCTTTAATTTTTCCTGAACTAAATTTGAACCTTCTTCATAGCTTTCTATTTCAAAACTATCATAATAAGGTGGTAGTTCATCAGGATATCCAACATGAACACCTAATGTTGATAATTTCTTGATTGCTTTTTCTTTAGTTTTTTCATTTAACCAAGTGTTATCAGAAATTCTCTCTTTATAAATCCCAATAATTTCATGAACCATTGTCCTAACATCTTCTTTAGCGACAGGTCCAAAGTAAGTTTCTCCATAATATAAACCAACTACTTGACTAAATGGATTATAGGCTTGATAAAAAGCAAACTTATCTTTATTTTGAGCTTCTTTAGTTCCCATTAAAGCACGCATATAAGCTCCACCAGCAATTCTGATTTCTTCAGTTAATTGTGGTGCGAATGTACGTGCACTTGAAACGATCATCCACGATTTAATTAATTCAAAATTATCCTCTGTTATGATTTTATCGAAAGCATTAATAAAATCTAAATTAGTAACTATCAATTGATCTACAGGTTGATTAACAAGGGATTCAATATTTCCCATTAGATCAAAATTCTTAGTTAATTTAAGAATTTCTTCTTTTTTAACAGGGTTATACATTTTAACATAATCAGCTTTTTCAACGCTAGATTTCGTTACCGGTACCAAAAGTTCATCAAAAGCTAAAGCTTCAGTAATCAACTTATCAATTTCATCACTAGAAAAACCGTATAATGTTAATAATTGTTTTGTAGTCATTGTGAACAAACCAATCAATTGAGCTTTTTGTGTTTCGTCTTTATAGTAGCTAGTATCAGGTAAAAATAAATCAGCTGCGCCAAAATACAAAACTTGATTATTACTATTCATAAAGTCTTGCATAACACTAACACCAAAAGGTGTATCGAAAGATTCTAAGGTTAAATCTTTAAAAGCTTTT
>Ga0265294_10005410_pt1 | contig 15589 bp, 15 predicted proteins | sample MunlanPumphouse3_FD_192504 | JGI IMG/M metagenome (GOLD analysis project Ga0265294, IMG submission 192504) | Groundwater microbial communities from a municipal landfill in Southern Ontario, Canada - Pumphouse #3 | ecosystem: Environmental > Aquatic > Deep subsurface > Groundwater | place...
GGTCTTCACCGACCTCGATGGAGCGACCGACGTCTTCATCGACCTCTCCCGGCAGGGGACGGTGATGGTCGTGCACGCCCACGGGGATAACATCCCGCTCCTCCGCCACTGGGTCCCCCTCCTCCCGGGGCCGCTCGTCGCCACCACCCAGGCGGCGCCCTTACCTCACGTCTACAACTTCGGCGGGTTCACCGACGGCGACCGGGCTGTCTTTGCCGCAGACGACCTCGGGGCGGCATCGGTCCGGATCATCGGGTTCGATCTTTCCGACCGGAATGTCGACCCCGTCAAGCGGGGAAAACTCTTCTGGGCCGGGGAACTCCTCCGCCTGATCGGGTATGACCTCTAACGCTCTCATCATCGATGGCTACGTCGACGAGCCTGCGTGCCTCGGCGTCGCACCCTACATATCCCCCTACATCAGGGAGGTCGCCGGCGTCCTCTCCGGGCACGGCTACACTCCCGACTACGTCACCATCGATCAGGTCCGGTCCGACCCGGCCCTGATTGCCGGCCACGGCCGCGGTGACCTCGTGGTGATGATCGCAGGGCTGACCGTCCCCGGCGCCTACATCGGGGGGAAGCCCGCGACCCTGACGGAGGTCCAGCAACTCGGGACCCTGCTCCGGGGACCGAAGACCGCGATCGGCGGGCCGATAGCCTTCGGTTACGCTCCCGGAGGCGGGAGGAAGGCTATCCGGCAGGCTATTGCCGGGTTTGACGCCACGCTCTCGGGGTCGCCCGCGGTGGCGCTGGATGCCTGGCTCTCGGGCGGCGAACCTGTCGGCGCGGCTGATTACTCCCTGACCGACCCCTGGTGTCTGGCAGGCGCGGGGATCATCGCCCGGCACCCGGCGTTCCCGTACGTTATGTGCGAGCTCGAGACCGCGATCGGGTGCTCCCGGGCGACGGTCGGGGGGTGCTCCTTCTGCACCGAGCCGTTCTACGGGCTGCCGCGCTACCGCAGCATCGAGGGTATCGCAGGGGAAGTGGCGGCGCTCCGTGCGGCGGGCGCCCGCCACTTCAGGCTCGGCCGGCAGCCGGACCTCCTTGCCTACCAGAGCAGCGGCGGGGAGTTCCCGGTCCCGCGCCCGGATGTGCTCGGAGAACTCTTCTCAGCCGTCCGGGAGAACGCCCCGGACCTGTTGACCCTGCACATCGACAACATCAATCCGGGAACCATCGCCCGGCACGAGGATGCGGCCCGGGCGGCGCTCGCGGAGATCGTGGCCGGCCACACCCCCGGCGACACTGCTGCCTTCGGTATGGAGACCGCCGATCCGGCGGTGGTCGCGGCGAACAACCTCAAAGCCATGCCGGACGATGTCTTCCGGGCGATTGAGGTCGTCAACGACGTCGGGGCGATGCGGACCGGGGGCATCCCGGAACTCCTCCCTGGCCTGAACTTCATCGTCGGCCTCGCGGGGGAGACGCCGGCGACCTTCGACGCGAACTCCGCGTTTCTCCAGCGAGTGCTCGACGCCGGGTTTCTGGTGCGGCGGGTGAACATCCGGCAGGTTATGCCGTTTGAGGGGACGGCGGCCTACGAGGAGAACACGCTCGGGATGCACGACGCCCGGTTCCGCGCGTTTAAGGAGTGGGCCCGGACACAGTTCGACGAGCCGATGCTTCGCCGGGTCTTTCCCGCCGGCACCATCCTCCGGGACATCATCATCGAGATCCCCGGGAAACCGTCGTTCGGGCGGCAGATGGGGTCATACCCCATCCTGGTTGGGGTCCCCCTCGAACTCCCGGTGGGGATGGTGCTCGACGCCGTCGTGGTAGACTGGGGGATGCGGTCGGTGACGGCCCTCCCCTGCCCGGTGGAGGTCAACACCCTCCCGGTAGCGGCGCTCCGGTGGATCCCGGGCGTCGGCAAAAAGAGGGCCGCAACCATCGCCGCCCGCCGGCCGTTCCGGAGCCTTGAAGAGTTCCGGAAGGTCGCCGGGGAGACGGGGATCGAGGGTGTGATGAAGTTTTAGAGCGGCCTTTACAGGAGTGCCTCCGGGCAGATCGCACCGATCGCGGGTTGCATTGCGCGTAGAAAGGTGGATGGGTATCTTCGGAAGGTCGCATCCCGGGGCACGCCCGGGCACGGCCGTTCCCGGGTATCGCCCCGCACTGCCCCCGCCCCCGATGGGGCGGGGGAGGAGGCCGGGAGGGGTGGGGGGACGGAGCGTTGTGCTGCCGGTGGGGAGGAGAGATTCCCGGGATAACGGCCACCCTGGTCCTGCCCTCCTCCGGTGAGCCCAGGGAGATCCGGACCTGCCACTCACACCGCTTGGGTGGAGACGAGCACAAGAGCCGGGACAGAGGTCCAGCAGAGTTCGATGATCTGGAATCGTTGCGGTGGTGCTCCAGGCCGCGATCCCATGCACCTCCGGTTGCTTCACGCAAAGTCCGGCAATGGGTGTTGGTGACTCCCCTCCGGATGCTCAAACACCTATTCTGCGGACAATCGCTCCCTACTCTTCCTCCCGGAGTTCCATCACCCGGAGCACGTCCGTCCGGGTGACGATACCGACCAGGGTGCCGTCGGCGACCACGGGGATCCTCCCGATATCCTTGCCCGTTATGACCCTCAGCGCATCGAGAAGCGGCGCCGACGGCGAGAGAGTGATCGGGTTCCGGGTCATGACGTCCCGCACCTGCATCGCCTCCCGGTCGAGCGGCGAGATCTTGTGGACGTCGGCGAGGGCAATGATCCCCACGAGTGCTCCCCGCTCCACCACGGGAAAGCCGAGATGTTTCGTCTCGTACATCATCTCCACCAACCGGGAGAGCGGCATTGCCGGCTCCACGGTGACGACGGGGCTGCTCATTGCGTCCGCCACCGTGACGTCCTGGAGCAGGATGTTGTAGCGGAGGAACGTGGCCTCCTGGTTCGCCCCGATGTAAATGAAGAACGCGATGATGATCAGGATGGGGTTGAGGAGCAGGAGCCCGACGATCCCGAAGAGGACGGCAAACGTCTTCCCGACATCGGCGGCGATCCGGGTCGCGCGGGAGAGCGGCATCCTCCGGGCGAGCCAGGCCCGGAGCACGCGCCCCCCATCCATGGGGAACGCCGGGAGGAGGTTGAACCCGAAGAGCAGGATATTCAAGAGGCCAAGGTAGCCGAAGGTGAAGACCAGAACCCCGGCGATGCCCGGGTCGGCGACGATGGCATCAAAGACGTAGACCAGGGCGGCACTGATCAGGCCGATTGCGAGGCTCGTGAGCGGGCCCGCAAGCGCCATAGGAAGTTCCACCTTCGGGTCCGGCATCGTCTCTTCCATCTGGGAGACGCCCCCGAGGATGAGGAGCGTGATGCTGTGGATCTTGATTCCCTTTGCCCTCGCGATGAGCGAGTGGGCCATCTCGTGGATGAAGACTCCGACAAAGAGGCCGAGCGCGACGACGGTCCCGAGTATGTAGGGATTGAGTCCGGCCGCAATCAGCGTCACGTCGATCGGAACACCGAAGAGGGCCGCGATCAACTCGGTCGTGAGCAGGATCTGGCTCCCGATGATCCAGGCAAAGAGGGGGATCACCAGGAGGAAACTCCAGTGTAGTTTGACTGGAATCCCGGCAAGGTTTCCGATCTGTAGCGACGCTTCCATGAGAAGGAGTATCTTTTTATCATTTATAGTAATATACCTTCAGAGGATACCGATGAGAACACAGATCACCGAGCTGTTCGGACTCCGCGTCTATACCGACAGGGCTGTCTTTGTCGGAAACGTTGATGATGTCGTGATCGATGTAGACCAAAAAAAGATCGACTCCCTCGCAGTCGGCGAGCTCAACCCTGAGATCGGAGAGGTAAAGGGCTATGCCGGACTGCAGATCCCCTTCCGCATCATAAAGAGCATCGGGGATATCGTCATCGTCCGCCACATCCCCGGGATCTTCAGGTCGCCGGCAAAAGAGGAATAACTGCAAGATCCGACCTTTCCGGGGATCCTCTACTGATAGAATATGGATATCAAAGATCACGAGATCTTCTCGAACCTCACCATCTTCCCCCCCGTTTTTGTCAGGCTCGACGGCCGGGCCTTTCACCGTCTGGCCCGTGCACTTGATCTAAAAAAACCGTTCGATCCCGCCTTCCACGCGAGTATGCGGTCAGTCTGCCGCTCCCTCCTCAGCGAAAGCGGTCTTTCCCCCGTGTTCGCCTACACATTCTCCGACGAGATCAGCCTCTACTTCCGGACGCTGCCGTTCTCCGGACGGGTGGAGAAGATCGACTCCGTGACCGCCGCGATTGCGGCAAGCGCGCTGACGATAGAGTTTGGGTGCGCCGAACCCCTCGCGTTCGATGCCCGGACCATCCCCGCAACTCCCGAGTTCGCGGTCGAGTACCTCGCATCACGGCAGAACGAGGCGTGGCGGAACCACATCAACGCCTACTGCCAGAGTGCGCTGGTCGACGAGGGGATGAGCCCCCGTGAGGCCGCCGCCGCGCTCCGGGGGTTGCAGTCGGATGCGATGCACGATATGATGTTCGAACGAGGCGTCAATCTGGCGGCAACGCCGGCCTGGCAGCGGCGGGGTACGCTCCTCTACCGGGAAGAGTGCATAAAAGAAGGGTATAATCCCCTGACGGGAGAGACCGTCGAGGCCATGCGGACCTGCATCCGGGAACCGGAGGAGACGCCCCTCTTCTCAACAGTTGAGGGGGCAGCCCTGATCCAGTCACTCACCGGCGCGTGAGATGCCGATCTGCATCTGCACGCCTTCCACATCCCAGTCCTTCTCGAGGGCAAAGGGCTTGCCCGGTCTCTCTCCGTCTGTGTGGCGGATGGTGAGGGCTGCCGCCCGCACCTCCCCGGCGATCTCTTTCTGCCACTCCTCTTCCCCGATGAGCGAGGCCACCCGCTCGTCGGCGACATCCACGGCCGCGACGATGAAGTCGTTGACGTTCAGGTCCAGCTGGCGGCGCATCTCCTGGATCCGCCGGATCACCTCGCGAGCGTAGCCCTCGGCCTCAAGTGTCGGCGTGAGGGTGACGTCCACGTAGACCGTCGCGTCCTTCATGGAGGCGGCAAAGACACCCGTGGGGAGGGCTTCCGCGAAGGTGACGTGGCGCGCGGCGATCTCGTAGCCGTCGAGTTCGGCCTTTCCTTCCCGTTCGATGGTGGCCTTCAGGGCGGTGCCATCCGCCTGCTCGATGAGCGCTTTGACCTTCGGCCCCTCCCTGCCAAACTCCGGGCCGATGGCCCGCATAACCGGCTCGGCCTGCCAGGGGATCCGGTCCCACGTTCCCGTAATGACTCTGACCGTCCGGGCGTTTGCCCGGGTCAGGGCAAGGTCGTTTAGGTCTTCAAGAGCTGTCTTCACCTCGTCGCTCCCGGTGACCACCACGGTCTCCCCGACCGGCCAGCGGAGTTTCCGCTTCCCGGCCTGTCGGGCAGTGGCGACCGCATCGTCGAACGACCGGATCACCTCCATATCGGCCTCAAGGTGCGAGTCGATCACGAGGTCGTCCGCCTCGGGCCAGTCAAGCATATGGACGCTCTCCGGGTCTCCCGCGAGGCGGAGGTTCTGGTAGATCTCCTCGGTGATGTGGGGGACAAACGGCGCGAGGAGCGCTATTAAGCGGCGCATGACGTAGTAGGACGTCTCATAGGCATACCGTTTCTCTGGCGAATCCTCCTCGAGCCACATCCGGGGCCTGACGAGCTGCACGTACCAACGGGAGAGGTCCTCGAGGATGAAGGCGGCGAGCGCCCGCGTCTCCCGGTGGAGATGATACTCCTGCATATCCCCGGTGATCGTTTGAACGAGCGTGTTGACCCGGGAGACGATCCAGCGGTCCTCCTCCGGCATATCCCGGATGTGGGTCCGGACAAACGAGTCGTCCCACCGGTCGCCGTCCCCGGATGCCGGCCGGAACGAATCGAGGATCATGTACGGGAGCGGGAACCGGTAGACGTTCCAGAGGATGTTGAGCGCCCGGTGGATGGTCTTCACGCTGTCCCAGTTGAACTTCAGGTCGTCCCAGGGGGCGTTTGCCCAGAGGACGTAGAACCGGAGAACGTCGACCCCGTACTGGTTCATCACCTCTTCAGGGGTTACCACGTTCCCGATGCTCTTGCTCATCTTGCGCCCTTCGGCGTCGAGAGCGAACCCGTGCATCAGGACGCTCTTGTAAGGGGCGCGGCCGAACGCCACGTTGCTCGCCCCGAGCTGGGAGTAGAACCAGCCCCGGGTCTGGTCCTGACCCTCGGTGATGAAGTCCGCCGGCCAGTAGCGGTTGAAGGCCTCGCGCTCTCTGGGGAACCCGAGGGTCGCCCAGGATGCGACCGCCGAGTCGAACCAGACATCGAAGATGTCGTCCACCCGGTGCATCTCCCCGCCGCAGGAGCACGGGATGGTGACCGCGTCGACGTAGGGGCGGTGGGGATCGGCAACCTTCGTCCCCGACCGCTCCTCGAGCTCGGCGATGGTGCCGATGACGGTGTATTCACCGCACCGCTCGCAGTGCCAGATAGGGATGGGGATACCCCAGTAGCGCTGCCGGGAGATGCACCAGTCACGGGAATCCTTGACGAAATCATGGAACCGGGCGCTCCCTGCCCACTCCGGGTACCATTTCACCTTCGCGATCTCATCGAGCATCGAGTCCCGGAGCCCGGTGGCTTTCAGGAACCACTGCGCCGTCGCCCGGTAGATGATGGGAGTCTTGCACCGCCAGCAGTGGCCGTAGCGGTGGGTGATCTTCCGCCGGGCGAGGAGGAAGTCCCCGAGTGCGTCGATGACGACATCGTTTGCGTCCCGGACGTACATGTCTGCAAACGCCCCGGCCGCCGGGGTGAAACATCCGCCGGCATCGACCGGGCAGAAGGCCTCAAGCCCCTCCCTGATGCCGACGAGGTAGTCGTCCCACCCGTGTCCGGGGGCGATGTGGACGAGGCCGGTGTTCTCGAGCGCGACGTAGTCGGCCGCCACAACCCGGTGCTGGATCTCGTTCTGGTGCGGCACAAGGTCGGCGAGCGGTGAGGTATACTCGGTCCCAATGAGATCGCTTCCGTTCAACCGTTCGAGGACCGTATAGTCCTGGTAGCGCCCCATCTTCAGGACAGACTCGACGAGTTCGTCGGCGATCCAGAGGATCTCTTCGCTGTCATCCTTCTCTGCGCGCACCCGGGCGTAGGTGAAGGCAGGGTTGACCGCTACGGCCACGTTCGCCGGGAGCGTCCAGGGCGTCGTCGTCCAGATCACCAGGTACTCGTTCTCGCGCCCGGTGATGGGGAACTTGACGAAGATGGAGGGATCGGTCTCGTCCCAGTACTCCACCTCAGAGTCGGCGATCGCCGTCTCGCACCGGGGGCACCAGTTCACGACCCGGTGACCGCGTTCGAGGAGCCCGCGCTCATCAGCCCGCTGGAGTGTCCACCACGCGGACTCGATATAGTCCTCCTTGATGGTCTGGTAGGGGTTGTCGAAGTCGAGCCAGACGCCGAGCCGCCGGAACTGCTCGCTCATGATCTCCATATGCGTCACCGCAAACGTCCGGCATTGCTCGATGAATGCGGCGATTCCGTATTCCTCAATGTCTTTCTTGGAGGTGAACCCGAGCTGGTGCTCCACTTTCACCTCGATGGGGAGGCCGTGCATATCGTAGCCGGCCCGCTCGATGACGTTCGCGCCCCGCATCCGGTGGTACCGGAGAATGGCATCTTTTAAGACCTTATTCCAGGCGGTGCCGAGGTGGATGTGGCCGGTGGTATACGGCGGCCCGTCGACGAAAAAGAACGCTTTGCCATCCTTCCTCAGGCTCTGGACATGTGCATAGATATTTTCTCTCTTCCAGTAATCCTGGACTCCCGCCTCGATGTCACGCGGGTTATAACTGCTGGTGACCTCTTTCACCTCATATCCCTCATATTCACACTCTGGTGTACCGTTTGTTCTTGGGGGACAAAGCATTTGTGCGACTGCCTGAAGGTGCGACGGGTGGAACGTCCGGAGCGGTCACGAGGTCCCTCCCTCAGCCTTTATACCCCCGGCCTCCTACCCTCCCCCATGCAGATCGCAGTCATCGGGAGAGGGGACTGCTCCGACGAGGAGTATGCGGCGGCGGAGACCATCGGCCGCCTCATCGCCGGCAACCGCGCGACCGTCTGCTGCGGCGGCCTCGGCGGGGTGATGGAGGCTGTCTGCAGGGGCGCGAAGGAAGGCGGCGGCACGACCGTTGGCATCCTCCCGGATACCGGGGACGGGAACGCCTATCTTGACGTGGTGGTCCGCACCGGCATGGGCCACGCGAGGAATGTCGTCCTCGTCCACTCGGCGGATGCGGTTATCGCCGTCGGCGGAGGCTACGGCACGCTCTCGGAGATCGCTGTCGCGCTCAAGATAGGAAAACCGGTCTTTGGCCTTGCGACCTGGAAGATAGAGGGGGTGATGGCCTGCGTCGCGCCCGAGGAGGCGGTTATCCTCGCAGTTCGCGCAGGACGCCTGTCTCGTCCGTCTCGTAGCCCCCGAGGTTTAGGAGGATCTGCTTGAACGCCTCCGACGAGACGGTCTCGACCAGGGTCGCGATCCGGGGGTCATCGAGCATCGCGCGGTGCATAACGAGTTCATAACGTTCCGTTGCCACCGGGACGAACGCGAGATCGAGTGCCTTTGCGGCGCTGTAGACCCCCATCCCCGCGTCCACCTCCCCGGTCCGGACCGCGAGGGCCACCGCAAGGTGCGTCGTCACCTCACGCCCGTAGCCGGGGATGGACGCCGGATCGATACCGCGCGTCGCAAGACGGTGGTCAAGGAGCATCCGGGTTCCCGACCCCTTCTGCCGGTTGATGAACGTCCGCCCGGGCAGGTCGTCGAACCCGAGCCCGTCGCGGGAGATAACCCCCTGTTGCCGTTCTGCCACACAGAGGAGGGCCAGGTCCGCGCCGGGCATATACCGCTCCAGGTAATGGGTGTTGTAGGTGCCGTCAGGGGAGAGGAGGTGCATCGGGGCTGCGTGGCACTCCTGCTTCTTCAGCGCGAGCACCCCCCCCATGCTCCCGGTGTGGGTGGAGTGGATGTCGACGCCATGCGGCCTTGCTAGATCCGCCAGGTGGTCGAGGGCCGGGTCGTGGCTGCCGGTGACGAGCACTGCCTCCTCTGCCTCCGCACGCGGGACGGTGAGCCGGACGCCCACGGCCTCTCCGGCCTCGGCGCCCTCTTTCTGCGCTGGGATCTGCAGGTAGCCGTTCGCCCGGACTGCGCTCATCTGGACCCCCGCGCCTCTTGATTGGGGCACCGCCACCCAGCGGTCGCCGATCCTCCCCACTGAGAGGAGGACGAACTCGTCGGTCCCGATATCCGACTGGAGGCTTGTGGTCAGTCTGGCGGCGACGCGCTCGGGCCGGGGGGCGGGGAGGCCGTAGCGGGCGATGAGCGGTAGCACGATCTCCCGGAGAACGGTCGCCGCCGCGAGCGGGTAGCCCGGGAGGCCGAATACCGGCTTTCCCTCAACCCGGCCGATGATCACCGGTTTTCCGGGCTTGATGGCGACACCATGTGCCAGCACCTCGCCGAGGTCCCGGATGATATCGGCGGTGTAGTCGCGGGTCCCGGCGGACGAGCCGGCCGAGACGAGCATGATATCGTTCTCGGCGACGCCGAGCCGGACGGCCTCCCGAATCAGGTCGTAGTCGTCCGGCACAATCGGATAACGGTGCGCCTCCACCCCTGCCTCCGCGAGGACCGCCGCGGCCATCAGGGTGTTGCTCTCCACGACCTTTCCCGGCGGCGGCGCTACGCCTGCCGGCACCAGCTCGCTCCCGGTGGGGATCAGGCCGGCCCGGACGTTCTTGACCGCAAGGTCGGTAACCCCGTAGTTTGCGAGCGCTCCCAGATCCTGTGGCCGGATACGGTGGCCTTTCGGGACGATCATCTCCGACTCCCCGATATCCTCGCCGACCGGGCGGATGTGCTGCCAGGGGCTGACCGGCTTTCTGACGGTGTAGGTCTCACCGTCGACCCAGACATCCTCGATCATGACCACTGCATCGTAGCCGGGCGGGACGATGTTTCCCGTGTTGACCCTCGCCGCATCCGGGAGGGTCACCGGGTGCTGCTCGCTCGCCCCGAGGGTATCGACGCTTCTCGCCGCGATCCCATCCATCGCCGATATGTGGATGGCAGGGACCGAGAACCGGGCGAATATGGGCGCGGCGGTGATCCTCCCCACCGCTTCGGCGGTCACCGGGATCCGCACGACCCCCGGAACCGCCGGGAAGGAGCGCTCGACGAGTGCCCGCGCCTGGTCGAGCGTTATGACCGAGAGGTAGCGCTTCACCACAAGATCACCTCCACCTCCTCACTGACCTCGAACCCCTCGCTCGACGCCGGGATCCGCACCAACCCCTCGCTCTGCACCAGGGTGTTAAGGAGCCCGGATTTCCCGAAGACCGGTGTCGCCTCGCCGTCCCTGACGCTGACCCGGATATAGTCCTCCCGCCCGCGGGTGGAGGGGACGTTCTGCGTCAGCCGCGCGCGGATGGTCCGCCGGGAGACGGAAGTCTCGCGCATCGCCGCGAGCAGGTGGTCGACGATGGCGACAAGCACGACGAACGCCGAGGCCGGATGCCCCGGGAGCCCGATGACCGGTTTTCCCCGCGCCGTCCCTATGATAGTAGGTTTCCCGGGCGCGAGGGCGATCCCGTGCACCAGCACCTCGCCGAGGTCTGCGATGACCGCTGCGGTGTTGTCCCGCTCGTCCTTCGAGGAGCCTCCCGATACCAGGACAGCGTCGCACCGGTCGAGCGCCGAAGAGACCGCTCTCTCGAGCACTGCCCGCTCATCCCTGACGATTCCGAAGTAGACAGGGTGGCAGCCCCGCTCCGTCACGAAGGCGCCGGCGAGGTAGGAGTTCGCGTCCCGCACCTCGCCCGGTCCCGGGGCCCCGGCGACGGGGACAAGTTCGTTCCCCGTGGATATGATCCCGATCCGCGGGGCCGTCACCACAGAGACCCGGTCGGCGCCGACCGCCGCGGCGACGCCGATGTCCCGGGGAGAGAGCACGCGGCCTCGCTCGAGCACCATCTTCCCCGCCCGGAAGTCCTCACCCCGGAAGACTACGTTCTCACCGGGCGCCACCGGGCGGTGTACCAGGACATCGTCCCCGATCTGCTCGGCGTGCTCGATCATCACCACCGCGTCCGCACCCTCCGGCAGGGCGCCGCCGGTGGGGACGTATTTACACGATCCCCGGGATACGCTTCCGGCATCCGCGCTCCCCATCCCGACCCGGCCCCGGCACTGGAGCATCGCCGGGATGGCCTCTCCGGCCCCGGTGGTCTCGGCTGCGGCGACCGCGTAGCCGTCGACCGTCGACCGGTCAAACCCCGGTATGTCGATATCGGTACAGACGTCTCTCGCGAGGACTCTATGGAGGGCGTCTTCGAGCGGGACGTCTTCGCACCCGGCCGGGGGCGCGATCCTCCGCACCGCCTCAATGGCCTCGCTGACCGGGACGACCTCGAGGAAGAGGCTCATCTGAAGCAGCCCAACTGGCAGCTCCGGATCTTAATTCTCGGTTCGCGCTGGTTGCAGTACCGGGCGATATCCATCTTCGGTATACCGTATTTCTCTGATATCTCAAAGGCCTGGGGGCAGGTGATCTCGTTCTCTATGCCATACGCCTCGAATGCTTTTCGTACCTTCTCTTCGTCCATAGTACCCACATGGTCTTCCTGCAGAGTGATAGGATTTACTATTGGACCAGTCAAGCACTACCATTTAGCATGCTACCCGCCCATGTACGTATCCGATGCGAATCGCGCTGATCAACTCAAAGGAAGATGCAGCTGGGGTGAACATCCGGGACCACCTCCGAGCCCTGCTTGCAGGGTCCGGGCGATGGCCGCTCGTAGATCACCATACGCTGACGTTCCACGAGATCCAGGGAAGGCTGATCTACCGGGACCGGATCGATGAAGAGGTCGATGCCGACCTCCTCATCTTCATATCCCGGCACTCGAGCGCGCAGCCGACGCCCGCTCTGACCGTGCATGTGACCGGCAACTACGGCGCCGCCGACCTCGGCGGAGAGCCGGGAGCGCTTGCGCCGGCGGCCCCTGCGTGGATGCACGCTATCCTGCAGAACCTCGCCGCCCGGGCCCCGGAGGGTTACCGGGTCTCCTACGAGGTGACGCACCACGGTCCGACGGCGCTCGCCACGCCGTCGCTCTTCGTCGAGATCGGGTCCACCCCCACAGAATGGGCCGACCCGGCCGCCGGGCGAGCGGTGGCGGAGAGCATCCTCACGGCGACGCCGGGGGAGACGATCAACCTCATCGGCTTTGGCGGGACGCATTACGCTATGCGGCAGACCGCTATCGCCCTCTCCTCCCGGGGCGCCTTCGGTCACATCGCCCCGGCCCGACAGGCCGGCGCCCTCAGCCCCGGTCTCATACGGCGGATGCAAGAGGCAAGCCGTGCCGTTGCTGCCTACATCGACAGGAAATCGCTCCCCACAGATGAGATCGGGCGGTTCGAGCGGATACTCGACGAAGCCGGAATCCTCCTCCTCTCCGAGTCGGAGATCCGGGAGGCCTCGAGTCTCGACTGGGCCACCTACCTCAGGGTCAGGGCTCTCGCCGAAGAGATCGCCCCGGGGTCACGTATCCGTATCCACGGCCTTGCCGGGAATGGAACCCCCGTTCCGGTGCAGATAATCCCTGATCTGGTTGAAGAAACGGTGAAATGTGATAAACTCGGTTTTCTCGATGCCCTCGATGAATTACCCGTTATTCATATCACAAAAGGATCAACAGAGGTATTATCGGCGTTTATCACCTTCGAGAGCGAGTCTTCCCGACTCGCAAGTGATATAACTACCCTGTGTGTAAAACTCTTACTTATCTGTGAAGACGCTGTTATCGACGGTGATCACCTCGTCCTCCGGAAGGTGCGGTTTGACCCCGAGAAGGCGCGCAGACACGGGGTTCCGAGAGGGCCGCTCTTTGCCATGCTTGCCGGCGGGAAAGCGGTTGAGATCGAGGGGCGGACGATCACGCCCGATGCAGTGCAGACAACCAGTATGAAGCGGATACATATCCCGGGATTGGAGAGATACATATGAAATCCATCGTAGAAGAGGCACTTTCACGGGCACGAGAGGAGCAGCGCTTTGCTGAGCCCACAGGGGTCGACAAGGATCACGAAGATATCCTCATGGAACTCCGGACTGAGATCGCAGTCGTCGGTTGCGGCGGCGGCGGCTCGAACACGGTCACCCGGATGGCGGAGGAAGGCATCAACGGGGCACGGCTGATCGCCCTCAACACCGACGCCCAGCACCTCATCCGGACCCGAGCAGAGACCCGTATTCTTATCGGGAGGCAGAGGACCCGGGGCCTGGGTGCGGGCTCGATCCCCCAGGTCGGCGAGGAGGCGGCCCTCGAGAACGAGGACGAGATCAAGCGGGCCGTCGAGGGGTGCGATATGGTCTTCATCACCACCGGGCTTGGGGGCGGCACCGGCACCGGCTCCGCACCCGTGGTCGCGAAGTCCGCCCGGGAAGAGGGTGCCCTGACCATCGCCGTTGTCACCCTGCCGTTCACGGCAGAGGGTGCTATCCGGGCGCAGAATGCCGAGGCCGGCCTCGAACGGCTCCGCGAAGTTGCGGATACCGTCATCGTCGTGCCGAATGACCGGCTGCTCGAGGTTGTGCCCCGCCTCCCGCTCCACGCCGCCTTCAAGGTCTCGGACGAGGTGCTGATGCGGGCGGTCAAGGGCATAACCGAACTGATCACGATGCCCGGGCTCGTGAACCTCGACTTCGCCGATGTCCGGACCGTCATGGAACGGGGCGGCGTCGCGATGATCGGTATGGGCGAGAGCGACAGTGAGGACAAAGCCGCCGACTCGGTCAAGAAGGCGCTGCGCTCCCCGCTGCTCGATGTGGATATATCCGGGGCGACCGCAGCGCTCGTCAACGTGGTCGGCGGGCCCGATATGACCATGTTTGAGGCCGAAGGCGTGATTCAGGAGGTCTACGACCGCATCGACCCCGATGCCCGCATCATATGGGGGGCCCAGGTCGACCCCGATATGCAGGGCAAGATGCGAACGCTGCTGGTCATCACCGGTGTCCGGTCACCACAAATATATGGGAGAAACGAAAAGAGTATGCCACGGATGATGAAACAGTTTGAGATCGACTTCCTGAAGTGAGCCGATATGATGGACTATAAAGAGAAGTTTGAGGAAGTAAAGTCGTTCAAGATCGAAGAGGAACTCTTCAAGAAGTACTGGCGCGTGCTGAAACTGGCACGGACGCCGACCCGTGACGAGTTCTCGAAGATTGCGATCGTGGCGGCGGCCGGCATCATGCTCATCGGCCTTGTCGGCTTTATTATATACGAGATCCTGCTGGTATTGCCCAAATGATGGATATGGCTGAGAGCGCAAACAGAGTATATGCAATAAAGACGACCGCAAAGCAGGAGCGGACGGTTGCCGACAACATCGAGAAGGTGACCCGGGACCAGAAAGACATCCATGTGACGGCTGTGATGGTTCCCGAGGAGTTGAAGGGCTACGTCCTTGTGGAGAGCCCTGACGCCATCGCCCGGATTGAGCAGCTGGTAGAGTTGATCCCTCACGCGCGCGCGGTGGTGCAGGGCTCGACCGCCTTCTCGGAGGTTGCGCATTTCCTGGTGCCGAAACCGGTGGTCAGCGGCATCACCGAGGGCACCATCGTCGAGATCATCGCGGGTCCCTTCAAGGGTGAGAAAGCGGTCGTGAAGAGGATCGATACCGGGAAGGAAGAGATCACGGTCGAACTCTACGAGAGTATGGTCCCCATTCCGATCACGGTCCGCGGCGATTCCGTCCGTGTCGTGGAGCGGTCGGAAGACGCTAACTGAAGAATATCACTCTATTTCTCCTTTTTCGACCCGGACACGGGTCGTTGCGCCGCCGGTGATGGGATTTCCATCGGCCGGGCGCACCCGCTTGTGTGAAGCCGGGTCGCCGGAGCGGAACCCCCCGGGCACCATACTTTAAATCCTCTTACGGTGACCTTAGATAACCCAGGCAACTATTCCCCTGAGGAATAAGCTGGAGAAACTTGTATGGCAGAAACGGTCGAAGTATTGGTACCCGGCGGCAAGGCTACAGCAGGTCCGCCTCTGGGCCCAGCGCTCGGACCTCTCGGTATCAACGTGAAGGCAGTCGTCGAAGAGATCAATAAGAAGACGGCCGATTTCAACGGCATGCAGGTGCCGGTGATGGTCACAGTCGACGATAAGCGCAACTTCACGATTGAGGTGGGTATTCCGCCCACGACGGCTCTCGTCATGAAAGAGGCCGGTATCGGGAAGGGCTCCGCGGAGCCGGGTACTTTGGTGGCGGGAGACTTGCCGCTGGAGGCCGCTGTCCGTATTGCCCGTATGAAACTTGATGGCATGCTCTCGTACGACCTGAAATCAGCGGTCAAAGAGGTCGTTGGAACGTGCGTGAGTGTCGGTGTCACCGTTGAGGGCCAAAAGCCCCGCGAGATCATCCGGGCCATCAACGACGGAGCATACGACGGCGTACTCGTCGCATAGATGTCAGACAACCATAGAAGATCATGAGGTCGTGTACTATGGAGGCAAAG
>Ga0265294_10005411_pt1 | contig 15589 bp, 18 predicted proteins | sample MunlanPumphouse3_FD_192504 | JGI IMG/M metagenome (GOLD analysis project Ga0265294, IMG submission 192504) | Groundwater microbial communities from a municipal landfill in Southern Ontario, Canada - Pumphouse #3 | ecosystem: Environmental > Aquatic > Deep subsurface > Groundwater | place...
AGCTTCTTTCAGAATTTTTTAAAGCCATTTAGATCCACTCCTTTCTTAACGCGCGTAACATTTTACACTTTAGATAATTAATGACAGTAGTAAAAAACAAAATAAATTATATATCATAGTAAGATTATTGTAAAGCAATATATATTAATTATTTATAATATATTAAAAAGGTTCTATAAAATTACAATATCTCTATATATAGATTAAACAGTAGTATAAATAAAACCTTGTATAAAGGGAAAGCAATGAATATAATTTAGGAAGTGAATAAGTAAGTAATTAAATTCATGATAGCGTATCTTAGGAGGTTTTGATTTTTAATGAGAACAAATAAAATAGCCCGTGTTGGAATAATTGCTGCTTTATATGCGTCTATTACTATTGCTTTAGCACCGATTAGCTACGGAATGGTTCAAGTTCGAATTTCTGAGGCTATGACTATTCTTCCTTTTATTTTTCCAGAAAGTATATTGGGACTTTTTATAGGTTGTCTTATAGCCAATGTATATGGTGGAATGGTGCTTGATATTTTTTTTGGTAGCTTAGCTACACTCATAGCAGCATACATGACAAGTAAGATGCCACATATATGGTTAGCACCTTTACCGCCAGTTGTAGTTAATGCTGTTGTTGTTGGGCTAATATTAAAGTTTGCTGTTGATGCACCCTTGTTATTATCAATAATTTATGTGGGAATTGGTCAGATGATAGCTTGCTATATTTTGGGACTTAGTCTTTTCTACATATTAAAAAAATATAATTGGTATAAATAGTCTGTTACCAAGGAATGTGATCTGTGTATTCACCAGTCAAGATAGGTTTAATTTTAATTTTAAGAAGCTCGGGAACTTCTTTAAACTTCAAATTATCTATTTGTATAATTTTCATAGGTTCTATTCTTACCATTTCTGCGAGTTCTTTTACAGTAAAGCCTTGATTCTTTCGTAATTCTTTAACAGTTTTGTTGTTAATGCCCCAATTAAATAACATAATTATTACCTCTTTATCTATCACGAGTCGTTATATCAGCATAACTGATGTTTCTAGTGTGAAGTGTATGAGACCAAGAAACATTAGTTTTCTTAAAGAAACAAATACACATTATAGGAATCCAACTGTAAACAAATATAGGATAATGTGCCACAGTCCATTTTATTGCTTTACGAGGTAGTTTGTCAAACCATATAACCAAGAAAGGATAAATGATTTGAAGGGTACTTACTAAAGACCATAAAAGTGGCGGCCAAAGATGCTTAAATATGGGGGTGTACATATCTACAGGAGCGTATGTACCTATAAAACCGATTGCTGTAAATATCCCTACTATTATTACCAACAATGGTTGTAAAGTTTGAATTGCACCATCTAAAAGGGTAATGCTTTTTTTGCAGAAAGCTTCTTTAATAAATTTCATACTGTATTTTCTAAAAAGCTCTACGTGTCCAAGAGCCCAACGTTTTCTCTGTTTCCATGCTTGATTAAAGGTAAGGGGTTTTTCGTCATAAACTTTAGCCTCATGCGCCCAAGAAGTTTTATAACCAAGAAGTAAGGCTTTAAAACTAAATTCAAGGTCTTCTGTAAGGGAGGTTGCACCCCAACCGATTTTTCGCAAGACATCAAGTGAAATAACCATTCCTGTTCCTCCGAGATAGCTAGAGAGTCCAAGATTATATCTAGCTAATTGTAACATACGATTAGCAACCCAAAAAGACATAGCAAAAGCAGAAGTAACCCAAGTATCCAAAGGATTTTTAGCATCTATATACCCTTGAACAATTTTCGAGCCATTGCAGAGATGATTGTTCATATGTTTTAAAAATTGGGAATGGACAAGATTATCGGCATCAAATACAACTACGGCGTCATATTTTTTGGGCATATTGTAGAGTTTAGCAAAAAACCACTCAAGAGCGAATCCTTTTCCTCGCTGTTCTGAGTTAGTACGTTCATAAACTGATGCACCATGAGCACGAGCTACAGTAGCTGTATTATCATCTGAATTATCTGCAATAACAAAGACATCATAAAGCTCCTTAGGATAGTCAAGAGACGTAAGGTTGTCAACTAAAGAACCTATTACAACTTCTTCATTGTGAGCTGGTACAATTATAGCTAACTTTTTTTGGGGCTCATGAACTTGAGGAGCACGATAACGAACTAACCCCGCCATACCTAAAATAAAAAAATACATCGCTACCAATGAAAAAATTATTTGACATGGAAGCATTATTATATCCAAAGGTAGATATGAAAAATTGTGTAAATTCATTTTAAAATTCCTCCAAATTATTACTATAAAATGCTATGATCATATTAAACCATTAACATTATATCATAAAAAAAATTTTAATATCACTAATTAGTTAAAAAGGCATTAATTAGTTTCGTTTAATTTTATGATATTGTCATTTAATATTTGAGCTGCATTATAACCTAATTTTTTTAAACGGAAATCTCGGGCAGCAGCTTCAATTATTATAGCAAGATTACGTCCGGGTTTTACCGGGATAGTAATTTGGCGAACGGCAACATCAAGGATACTAGTAAATTCCTCATCTATACCAAGTCTTTCACAAGTAAGTCCATCTTTCCATGATATTAAGTTAACAACTAAGTCAACACTTTTAGCATTGATTATAGCTCCTACACCGTACATGGCTTGAACATTAATAATTCCAATGCCACGAATTTCCATAAAATAACGGATTGATTCAGGTGGTTCACCAATTAAACGATCAGTGGCTACTTTTTTAATATTTACTACGTCATCACTGACTAAACGATGACCTCTTTTTATTAATTCAAGTGCAGTTTCACTTTTCCCTATTCCAGATTCCCCCATTAACAAAATTCCAAGTCCATAGACATCTACTAAGACAGCGTGTAGGTTCATACGAGGAGCTAATTTATTATCAAGGTAATTTACGACTTGGTTGATGAATTTAGTAGTGATAAGTTTTGTTTTAAGAAGTGTTTGATTATTACGGATTGCAATTTCGATCATATCTTGCGATGGCTCTAAATCTCTACAAATAATAACACAGGGAATTGGATAACTAAAATATTGTTCCAATCTTTTTTTTCGTACCATTGGTTCTAGATCGTTAATATAAACCATTTCTATCATTCCTACAACTTGTAGACGAGTTGACGTATCTTCTGCAAAAAAAGCAAAATAATTGGCAAATTGTAGACCGGGTCGATTAATGTCACTTGTAGTAATATTTATGTTATCATATTCACCTTTACAAATCACATCTAGGTTCAAGTCTTTAATTAAGTCAGAAAGTGATACTGAAGCCATTTAAAAAACCTCCTGTATTTTTATCTAAATAGCTAACTGTCGCTAGATTTACAAAGGGTAATTAACTTTCAGGGGAGGATAAACCACATTACCAAAAGAAGTCTTACCTTACGATTAGTATAATATTTCTTTACATATAATCTCTATTGATTATAGCACAATAAATTACTAATTAAAGATAAAAAAGCAAATTATTATTTCGAAAACAAATTAGCTTATTGGTGCTCAAGTATAGTTGGTAAATTCATTAATTAGTTGTGGCGTAAATGGGCTGAATTTTGTTCCATAAATTATTTTTTATTTTGTTGTTTTCTTTTTGTTGTCTTAATTATATAATAAAAAGTATATTAAAGGTTAGGACTGTGTGAAATTATTTTATTAGTTAAACCATATTAGGAGCTTTGTGATGGTTAGGTATTCGAATAAATGGAGGTGAAATAATTGGAATTGAAAATAAAAGTACAAGATGGGATAACAAAAACTAATATAAAAAGGGTTACGAGTGGAGTTATAGTAATACTGCTTATTGTTATTTGTTATCAGTGTTGGCAGATATATTTAGACAGTATGTTACCTGTTGTTGAAATTGAAAAAGTAAAGAGACAAGATGTGAAAATGAAAATTAGTACAACAGGGAATCTTATGTGCTCAAAACAACAGGATTTTTATGCTAGGACAACATCTATGGTAAAAGAAATAAGAAAGAATGAAGGGGCAGAGGTTACGATTGGTGAAGTTATCCTATTATTAGATAATAGCAATGCTTTGCTTGAATTGGGAAAAGCTGAAAATACGCTTGCAGTGATGCAAAAGGATTATTTACAGGCAGTGAGTGATAAGGTACTTCTTATGAGAAGAAGAGATGATGCACGCAAGAATTTAGAAAGAACAGAAGGACTTTATAATTTAGGTGTTGCTGCACTTACTGAGGTTCAAGATATTAAATTAAGGATTGCTGATATAGAAAATCAAATTTTGTCTATAAATTTAAGTGTGTTGGAGAGCCAATTAACAAAAGGAGAACTAGATGTTCAAGTAGCTAGGGAACAGTTGGCGGCTACAGTTATAACTAGCCCCTTTGATGGTACTGTACTTAAAATGTCTGTGAAATGTGGTCAGCCTGTTGGGAAAGGAGATTTTCTTTTTAGTGTAGGCAAGACGAATTCTTTGGAGACAATTGTTTCTGTGAATGAGTATGATGCTTTGAAGATACAAGATGGACAGCCAGTAGAAATTTACAGTGAGGCTATAGAAGGGGAAATATATAGTGGACATGTTTTTCATGTGGCGCCTCAGGCGGAGAAAGAACAGACGGATAAAGGCTCGGAAAATAAGGTGAAATTAAAAATTGCTTTGGATGATAAAGCGATAGCTTTAAAACCAGGGTATACTATAAATGTTGATATTTTATTAGAAAATAAAGAGAATATCCTTGTTATTCCCCAAACGGCTGTGGTGGAAAGAGATGGGCGAAAAGTGATATTTGTATACGAAGATGGATTTATTCATATACGGGAAGTACAACTAAGTACGATTGATGAAATGTTTCAGGAAGTAACATCTAATTTGAAGGAAGGGGAAATGTATGTTATAAGCCCTTCAGATAGTATGCAAGATAATGTTGCGGTGAAGATATAAATGCTTCCTTTCTGTGGTTTAGTGACGTATAGCTATTTGGGAAAATAGGATAGTATGGAGAAGATGTATTTGGCGGAAGGTGATTAGTTTATGCAGGAAAAAAGCAGTGAGTTATTAAAAGATGTTCAGCGAGTTGTTGTAAAAGTGGGAACAAGCACATTAACCCATTCAACAGGAAAATTAAATTTATATCAATTGGAACGATTAGTTAGGGAATTAGCGGATTTACGGCATCGTGATATGGAAATTATTTTAGTAACATCGGGTGCGGTAGGAGCCGGTATGGGAAAAATGGGATTAAAGGGAAAACCAAAAACAATTCTAGAAAAACAGGCTACCGCTGCTATAGGTCAAGGAATATTGATGCATATGTATGAAAAGATATTTAGTGAATACGGTGAAACAGTGGCTCAGATTCTTTTAACGAGGGAAGATATAACTGATAGGGGAAGGTATTTGAATGCAAGAAATACTTTATTGACACTTATCAAGAATGGAGTTATACCAATTATTAATGAAAATGATACAGTTGCTTATGAAGAAATTAAATTTGGTGACAATGATACTTTAAGTTCTTTAGTTGCAGGATTGATTGATGCGGATCTTTTGATTTTGTTGTCAGATATTGATGGCTTGTACACTGCAGATCCGCATAAGGATTCTACTGCAAAGCTTATAAAAACTGTAAATGAGTTAACAACTGAAATATTAGAATTGGCAGGAAATCCTGGCAAACAGGGAAGCGGTGGGATGGTAACAAAATTACATGCTGCAAAGATAGCTTGTAATTCGGGGATACCGATGATAGTTGCTGATGGTTCAAAAGAGGGAACTATTAGAGAGATAATGGCAGGGTTGAATCCCGGGACGTTGTTTATACCTCGTGATCATCGAATTAAATCAAGAAAGTGTTGGATAGCTTTTGCATCGGAGATTAATGGATATTTATATGTTGATAGTGGAGCGGAAAAGGCTATTGTAAGTAGGGGAAAAAGTCTGCTCCCCAGTGGGATCATTAAGGCGGAAGGAGAGTTTGTACGAGGTAGTGTTGTTGGAATAATTGGTTTAAAAGGGGAATTTGCTAGGGGAATAGTAAATTATGGGATTGGTGAAATTAAAAAAATCAAGGGTTGCCAGAGTAAAGATATAATTAAGCTTCTTGAATATAAAGATTGTGATGAAGTAATTCATCGTGATAATTTAGCTTTACGAGTATAGAAAAAGTATGGTAACATATTAATTTAACGAAATAAATTACGAATCTTATAATACAACAGTTTATGAGGACCAATCCAATAAAATTTTGATTTTAGAAACCATATGACTGATTTTAATAAGTGTTTCACATTGCACACCACTTTTAGGATATTTCGTTTATATAATATATTATTATGTGAAACAGATTTGTCCTGTTCGTAAATAGTTAAAAATGTTATAATACAAACAAGTGAGATCCATATTTAGATAGTTAAATAAAAAAATGGAGTATGATATGCAGAGTCATGAGAGTAGACTTCTTTATAAAAAAAAGAGAATAGGGTTGATGGGTGGTACATTTGATCCAATTCATCAAGGTCATTTAGTAACAGCAGAGTCAGCTAGGTCGGAGTTTTCTCTAGATAAGGTTATTTTTGTTCCTTCAGGGCAACCTCCTCATAAAAAAAAGTTGCCTATCAGTAATAAAGAACATCGGTACTTGATGACAGTGCTAGCAACAGCGGTCAATCCTTATTTTGAAGTATCACGAGTAGAGATAGATCGTCCAGGAGAATCTTATGCTATTGATACTGTGAGATATTTCAGAAGCATGATGGATGAAGCAAGCGAATTGTTTTTTATAACTGGTGCAGATGCTATTCTTGAAATAGTTAACTGGAAAGATGTCAAAGGGCTTTTTGATAGGTGTAGTTTTATAGCAGCAACTAGACCAGGTTTTGATTTGAGTATTTTGAGAGATGAATTATTGAATAAGATATCAATAAACTATTTAGAAAAAATAATTCCTCTTGAAGTACCTGCTATGGCGATATCATCTTCGAATATTAGACACAGAATCGAGAATAATCGTACAATTAAGTATCTCCTCCCGGATGAAGTTGAAAATTTTATCTATAAAAATATGTTATATAAGAAAACAACTTGATGTGAATTAAAAGGTATAATCATTTTGGTTTAACGCATAATAGATACAGAGATATTACTTAATTTTCAAATTTAATTATGAGGTGATTAGAAATGACAAAAACATTGTATGTTGGTAATCTTCCGTGGACAACTACTCCAGAAGATTTAACTGTGTACTTTAGTGACTATGGTAAGGTTATTAGTAGCAGAATAATAAAGGAAAAAGAGACTAACCGTTCAAGAGGTTTTGGCTTTGTAGAAGCTGAGGATGAAGATGGTGAAAAAATGATTGCTGAATTAGATGGCAAAGAGTTTGAGGGGAGAGCGCTTACTGTAAATGAAGCAAAAATTCGTGAGTAATCCCTGAAAGTGAATGAATTAAACAGGTTAAATTGCCCCCTAAAAGAAGGGGGTTTTTCGTTAAAGGTTAATTATTTGTCCTTTACTTATTAGAGATAAGATAATATAATTCTAATTAGTTTACAAAGATACAATAAGAGTGGTGGTTGTGCGTTCACATATTTTGGGATATCGACGAGGTAAAAAAATGGATACTAATTTTTATATTAACATTCTTAAGAATAGGTTAAGTGAGCATAGATTTTCACATTCGCTTCGTGTGGTGGATACTGCATTAAAACTAGGAGATTTATTGGATTTAGACAAAGAGAAACTATGGTTAGCCTCACTATTTCATGATTATGCTAAGGATATGCCTAAGGATGAGATTTTGTTTTTGGCACGTGAAAATAATCTTATAACTTGTACAGCAGAAGAGTTGCAGCCTGATTTGCTTCATGGACCTGTGGGGGCATTTTTATGTAAGCAAGACTTGAATTTTAGAGATAAAGATGTTCTTCAAGCCATATATTACCACACCACGGGGCATGAGAATATGACATCATTGGACAAGATTGTGTACTTATCGGATTTATTAGAGCCTGGTCGAAAATATGAGGGAATTGATGAATTACGTAAGTTATGCAAAGACAATTTAGATAATGGATTGTTATATGCGTTCGATAGCGTTTTACAATATGTGTTAAAAAGAAATTTTTTGATACATCCGATGACTATAAAAGCAAGAAATAATTTGATTTTACATATAAAAGATTTGGAGGAATGGTATGAATAATAAAGATATTGTAATTTCAGTGTGTAAGGCTATTGATGATAAAAAGGGAAGGAATATTGAAATATTGGAGTTGGGGGAAGTTTCACTTATAGCAGATTATTTTATTATTTGTAGTGGTAATTCTAGGATTCAAACTCGAGCAATAACAGACAAAATTGAAGATGATATGAAAGATAATGGCTATGATATTTCTAGAAGAGAAGGTTATTCTGAAGGAAGATGGATTTTGTTGGATTACGGATTTTTAATAGTTCATATTTTTCAAGAAGAGGAACGTCAGTTTTATAATTTAGAAAGATTATGGGGTGATGCCCCAGTGACCCATTATCCAGAGTAACATTCGGGTAATATGAATATAATCATAAAGCTAATATAACTATTGAAAAACAAAATTGACAATATTGCTTTTGGCTAATATGATAGGTTATTGCGATAAGTTAATAAATGAGGGGAGTTAGTTCAGAGGGAGAATACGAGACTGGCAGTCTTGTGACACGGGTTCGATTCCCGTACTCTCCACCAAGAAAAAGTAAGCTCACAATGTTGTGGGCTTTTTTTGTGTTTATTTGATTGACTTCTATTGCAGATGATGCAAAAGAACGTTTCTTCAAGCTTCAAGGAAAGCGACGTATTAATGAGGAGTATTGGGCTTATGACACGACATTTATAACTAGTTATTCAAAAGATTTAACTCAAGTGAACTATGGTATAAGCAAAGACCATGACCCTTTACCACAAATCAATCTTGCACTTCTCTTTGAGGAAACATCAAATTTGCCGTTCTATTACCGAAAATTAGCAGGGAACATACCTGATGTGAAAACAGTTCTCAACCTGTTGGCTGACATGGAGAATTTAGGATTCCATAAAGCAAAGCTTGTCATGGATCGTGGCTTTTATAGTGAAGCAAACAGCAACGAGTTGTATAAATATCATCTGAAATTTTTGATAGCAACAAAGACAACATTGAAGTTTGTCAAAAACGAATTGGGAAAAGTTAAATATAATATCCGTGTTTGGTCCAACAATGCAACTTAATAATGTTGCTTAAATGTCGTAAATGGAATTATTCATAAGTCAGTTTAATCAAGACTTTAGATAAATATTATATCTGAAAAGCACTGGATTTTAGGGGTGCGAAACTCAAGATATGAAGAAGATAGTGAAATAGAGCTACCTTCGGTGGTGGGTAGCAAATGATGTTATTAGAGTTTTTGGGAAGATTGATTTATGGTCAAGTAGTTTGATAACAATGGAATATTTTGTAATAATTTATGGTGGTAATTTTGTAGTGACTTACGTTTGGAAGGGGTTAGGTTCATGAGCTCTATATTAATCATAAAAGTGGGAATTAATTCCCACTTTTATGATTAAAAAAACCTTTTCCCGTTAGCTTTGACACTATTTCTTGATTAAATTGTGAGCAGTCCATATGGGACTGCTTTTTCTTTTCTTCTTCATGTTTAAATAGTAAAAAATTAATAAAAATATTTAACGTATCTAATTCATTTTGATTTAAATTTTTTAATAAGGGAAAAGGGTCTTGGGAGGAAGTCTCTTTTCCTAAAAGCAGCCAATTTGGGGTGACATTAAACTTATTTACGATGGAGATAATCGCTTTTATGCTTGGCAGGGAACGTCCTCTTTCCCAATCGCCAATATTACCCTGAGAAAAGCCAATAATTTCCCCAAATTCTTTTTGCGATAGATGATTTTTTTCACGTAGTTGTTTTATACGAGTAATAACATTTTCTATTTTATTCACCCCCAAAGTATTGTAAGTAAAAGTAATATCGTATTTACGCTTGACTCATATCGTATTTACGATTATAATTAATTTTGAAGAAGTATTTTTAGAGTAATTTAATAATATCATACCCGAGAGTAACCTTCTATATTTAAGAAAATAAAAAAAATGGGGGGTGAAAAAGTTATGACCAAACAGCTTACAGTATTTGGGTTGGCGGTAAAGAAGAAGCTGTTAGACCTTAATGTCAGCCAAAAAGAGTTTTGCCAACGATACGGTATTCCTATGAATCGATTATCGGAAATTATTTATGGTGATCGAATTGCCATAAAATACAAAAAAGAAGTAGCAAAAGTATTAAGGATTAATATATCCGCCTAAGAAAAAATTTGAAACAAAATTTGTATCGATAGGAAGTTTAAGTTTATAGGAGGTAAAGCAGATGTGTAGATATCGTTTGATTGCTGCACGAAAAAATTGCAAGTGGACACAGGCTGAAGTAGCGGAAAAATTAAATATTACCGAGAGCTTTTACGGAATGTTGGAGCAAGGAAGTAGAAATCCTCGTCTTACTTTAGCATTAAATATCGAAAAATTATTTAATGTTCCGGTAGCAAAATTATTTTCTGATTTATTTTTGTACAGAAACCAAACACAACAAACTACAAAATAATTGAGAATTGAGAATTAAAAAGCTGGGGAGAAGGAAGAAAAAGGATATAAAATATCGAAAAAACTATTGTTAAACATTAAGGAATTAAATTTAAAGAGATAAAAATAGTACGGTAAGGAGGTGTAAAGGATAAAGGGGAAATTAATAAAGTATAAAAAAGGGGGGTAAACAATGGTTAAAGGGAAATTACAATATATGTTACTAACAATAGGAATGTGTTTATGTATGGCTTTGCTTTTTCCAACGGTAGCCACAGCTGAGGATGAAGCAACAATAGGCGGAGAAAATTTTGAGGGCGCTATTGGTGAAACAGCAATACATGATACGGTACTTGAAGAGGGAGAAATACTGGCAAATTATCAAGCGGCAACTTTTATTACAAATATAACCATTACAGATGAGAATGATACTGATTCAACAAAATGTGTTTTAAATGGGAAATGTTTAGGAAAATTAACATTTGACTTGATTTCAGAAGTTGATGCCTTAAAAATTGGACTCAATTTACCACAAAGTATTACTGTAAGCGTTGATAACATAAAAAAAGATAATGAAGAATTTACATATGCCGATAATGAAGTTGTGGTAGAGAATGGCATTTTAACTATTGATAAAGCTGGTGAAACACTTAAAACAGGGAATTATGTAATAGATATGTTAATAGAACATAATAACGTACTTAATCTCAGTATAGAATTTGTCAGCGATACCGTTAGTGAAGTTGGTTATGAAAGTGACCCACTTCAAGTAGAAGTAGTTGAACTCCCCAATTTATTGTAAAATTTGAGTTCTAACTACTTTACTGTTCTATTTGATAATACAGTTCGTCAGTCGAAATAGTAATTAAAAAGGAGGTTAGCGGACTTATGAATCGAAAAACAAATTGGAAAAAAGCAGGTATTTTGTTGGCTATGCTAGTATTTTGTGTTTCAAGTATTTTGATAAGTACTATTTCTGTAGAAGCGGCCAAAAGCCCTATAGCATATTGGAAATTAAGTGAAAATGGTGAAACACAAGTTAAAGATTATAGTGGTAATGGGAAAGATGGTAATATACGAGGTCTTGCTGCTTGGATAAATGGAATAAAGGGCAAAGCAATAAATCTTTTGGTAAGCAGTAGTTATATTGAAACTACACCAAGTATTCTTGAAAAGGGAACTTGGAGTTATGAAACATGGGTTAGACCGGGATTAACTGTGGGTGAAGCATGTATATATACAGAAAAGAACCCTGATATGAAAATATCTATTACTGAGAACAATTGTTTAAAAATAACAACGTGGAATTGTTTAAGAGAAGGTAATTTGGATAGCTTTCAAACAAAGCCTAATGTAATCAAAAGAGGAAAATGGAATTATGTGGTAGTTACTTTAAAAAATGCTGGACAAGATGCAGGAAGCGGCGAGGTAAAATGTTATGTGAATGGTGTCTTAGTAGATAAAGGTGACTTAGGAGTAGGAAAACGGTATATAGCTGTAACGGGTGTAACAGTAGACAAGCCATCAATGACACTAACTTCAATTGGAGCAACTGGTACATTAACGGCAACGGTGTCTCCCCCCGACGCTATTAATCAAAATATTGATTGGAGTTCAGGAAAACCAAATATTGCAAGTGTAGATAATGGAGTAGTAACAGCAAAAGAAGCAGGAACAACAAATATTTGGGCATGTTCAAATGAGAATAGTTCTATATCTGCGAAGTGTATAGTAACTGTGGAAATACCTGTTTCAAGTGTAAGTGTGAGTCCAAGTTCAATAGAATTGGTAAATGGTCAAACTAAGGATTTAAGTGCAAAAGTATATCCATCTAATGCAACAAATAGCAGTGTAAGTTGGTCATCAAATTCATCATTAGTTACGGTGAACGAGGATACTGGAGAAATAACAGCAGCGGAAAGCGGTACAGGAACAGCAATAATAACAGCAACAGCTGGTGGTAAAAAAGATACTTGTATAGTAAGGGTGCCACAAATAATTTTAAGTAATGATTCATTGGTTCTTGATAATTGGGCTGATACTTACGAATTACAGGCAAGTGTAAGTCCAGATGATATTTCCAATGAAATAGAATGGTCTTCTGATGATACAAATAGTGTGTTTGTAAGTTCTGATGGAGTAGTAACACCGAAGTATCCTGGAAGTGCTACAATTACTGCAAAATTAAAAAATAATCCTGATGTGTACGCAACTTGTTCAGTAACAGTTAATCATGTATATATACCAGTTACTGGTGTTGTCATAAATCCAGGCGGTATGACGTTGTGGAATGCTGGAACAGGACAACCAAGTGCTTTTACGGTTACTGCACATGTTATTCCTGAGTATGCTGATGATAAAAGAATAAAATTCTATTCAACTAATACTAGCGTTGCAACTATTAGTATTGACGGAGGAGTAGTATATCAATATGGGAAAAAAGGCCAATGGAATTATTGTGATATCATTGCAAAAAGTGTTGCTAATCCTAATGCTACAGATTCGTGTAGCATACAAATCTGGGGTTAGTAAAATGTCAGTGATCTAACGCAGTATAATACTCAATATTAATTATCAGTAAGCGTAAAAAAACCCACCTTGTAAAAAAAGGTGGGTTTTATTTATTACTTTTTAATTTTACATATACTAGGCAAAGCACTTGACCAAGGTAGAAGTTCATCAATGACCTCAATATTCTTAACATCTACATTAGGGAGTTTCTCAAAAAGAAATTTAAGATATTCATACGGATTAAGTCTGCTTTCTTTCGCTATTTCAACTATACTGTAAATAATAGCACTAATAACCCTAACCAGACTGTTGAATGGCACATTGTTATTACCTAAAACAGCAAGTTAAATTTCGTTATATTAGGCAAAAAACTGCACAATAATTTTACGACAGCACGTTATTGTAGCAAAAAAGTCACGTAATAGCAAGCTCATACTAATTAGGTTTTGAAAGTGCCGATAATATCCAATGCCACCCAGTAATAGATTTCACCACATTTTTGTTATTCACAAGATGAACAAGAGCTCCACACAAATTATCAGAAACTGCATTCAAAGTTTTAAACAATTTATTTTTAAAGAACTTTTCACGAATTTCTTCCCAAATCATTTCTATAGGATTCAGTTCAGGAGTATATGGCAGTAAGGGAAAAATCTCTATGTTCTTTGGAACAATAAGCCCTTTTGAATTGGTGTGCCAAGCTGCATTATCAGCAATCATCAAAATATAGTCATCTGGATATTGCTTTGATACTTCTGCAAGGAATAGATTCATACAATATGTATTACATTTTGGAAGAACAAGAGATACTATATCACCATAAAGTGGTGAAACAGCACCATAAGCATAAGTATATTCTCTAACTCTATGACAAGGAACAGCAGGTCTTATGTTATCTCCACACCAACAACTTTTTGGTTTGTTTATACGTCCAAAACCAGCTTCATCTTGGAACATTAAACGAAATTTTTTGTTTACATCTATGCAAAAATTTTCCAATTCAGTTATTCTTCCAAACATTTTTTTATAAGCCTCTATGGCTTCGTTATTTGCTTTTTTAGGATGTTTACTTCTTGGCATTACTTTTCTCCAACCATTGCGATGTAGTAAATCATAAACAGTTGATTTTGAAACATTTTTGTTAAGTGTATTTGTATAGGCTATTATAATTTCACTTACTTCTAAAATTTCTCCTGCCAAGGCTTGCTTTTTAAATGGTTCTAAAAACTCTTTTTCTTCTTCTGGTGTCATATTTCTATGATTACCACCATACTTCTTTATCTTTACTTTTTCTATTCCATATCTATTATATAAACTTATTACATGACTTACTGTTGATAAAGATAGTTCAGTAATTCTAGATATTTGTTCTATTGATAATCCTTGTGTTACTCTTAATTTTATACATAATAATCTATTGCGATCTTTCGGGTTATGAGCTTTCTTATATGCTTTTTTTATCTCTGCTTTTTGTTCTTCGGTATATATTTTTTGAGGTCTTCCTTTAGTTCTCATAATATAAACACTCCCAACGTGTATGATGTTAATTATACCATATTTGAGAGTATTTATCAATACATTTATGGCTATATTAATAAATAATTAGTATTAACTATTGTTTTCCTGTCCAACCGACCAACTGTCCAAATATCCCACGCTATACTTTAATATCAACAATATGTCTGCCAACATAGTAGTTGATTGCTAATAGGATGAATCCTATTAGGATTAAGATTTTTCCTAAAATGTTGTTATAGAGGGGTTCTAAAAATGTAGGTGATAATATTGAAATGGATACTAATGCTATAATGGGTACTACTGTTATTATTTTTGCTTCTGCTTTTTTACCTGCTGTTAAAATTTCTATTTCTCTATTAATGGATATTTTGTCTTTGATTATTTCTGCTACGTTATTCATTACTTCTACCATATTCCCACCCTTTTGCCTTACTATAATTATTGAATTGACAAAGTCATTTACATCTTCCATTTGTGCTCTTTGTTTGAAATTTACTAATGCTTCATCAACTGACATTCCCATGTTTAAATCGTTGCTTATTTTTTGAAATTCTTCTAGCATGGGTTTTTCTTTTTCTGTCAGGTAAAGTATTTCTAGGTCTTTTGTGCATTTTATTAGTGCGGTATTAATGGACATCCCTGCTCTTAGTGAGGCTGTAAGGGAATTTAAGGCGTCTTTGAGCTGTAGGTTTAGTAGCTCTTTTTCTTTTTTTTCTGCATTTTTCATTTTGGCATGAGGAAAAGTTAGTCCAAATATACTTAATATAAAAGCCATTGATAATGATTTTAGGGTAAATAAGGCTAAGATAAATGCGGTTATACATGTAATTATTCCATATATAATATATGAGTGTCTTTTTTGCTTCGTTATTATTGTTTTTTCTTTTTCTTTTTTTTCTTCTATCCCTTTGAGGTATTTATATAATGTAGGGATGTTGTTTTTCTTTCCCTTATCTCCTAT
>Ga0265294_10005415_pt1 | contig 15584 bp, 14 predicted proteins | sample MunlanPumphouse3_FD_192504 | JGI IMG/M metagenome (GOLD analysis project Ga0265294, IMG submission 192504) | Groundwater microbial communities from a municipal landfill in Southern Ontario, Canada - Pumphouse #3 | ecosystem: Environmental > Aquatic > Deep subsurface > Groundwater | place...
AACTCCCGCGGGTGCCGGCGGGGTTCATCACCGGGTGCGAGTTTGCGTTCCACGACAACCGCGACAACTGCCGGGTGGAACTCACCGACGCCGTGCCCGGGTCGGCGGAGAACAACGCGTTCCTCTTGAACATTGACTACTACCTGACGGAGGGCAAGAGCGTCCCCCCCGAAGGGGTGGCCGACTGGCTGGAGATTGCCCACACCCATGTGCGGGATATCTTCGAGGCCTGTATCAAGGATTCCCTGCGCGACCTCTTCACCCTCCGTGAGGAGGCGGCGGTGGCGGCACGGTGAGGTGAGGGATCGCATGGGCGACATTGTGCGGCGAAAATGGATGACGATGATGGACGTCCACGCCGGGGAGGTCGAGCGGGTCTACGGGGGGCCGGTCGGGCTCATCTGGGAGATGCTCATGGGCGAGGATGCCGATAGCGGCCTCGACGCCCAGAGGGCGGGACTCACCGGCGAGACCCGGGTGCTTGCCCTCCTCCCGGGGACGGGAGGGCCGGGCCGGCAGATCGCGGAGAAGTACGGCGCGACCGTGATCGGGCTTGCCACGATACCGCAGATGGTCGATCTGGCCGTCAGGAGGACGGAGGAGGCCGGGCTTACCGGCCGGGTCGACTTCCAGCAGGGCAACGCCCTCGGGATGTCGTTTCACGACGGAGTTTTCGATCTCGTCTGGGGGCAGGACACCTGGTGCTACGTGACGGACAGGGACCTGATGGTCCGCGAGGTCTTCCGGGTCTTAAAGCCGGGAGGCACGCTCGCGTTCGCCGACTGGGTGGAGACCGGGCCGATGAGCGACGAGTGGCACACTCTCGACACCTTCAGGATCTTCCCGTACTTCGAGACCGTCGAGAGTTACGCGAAGCTCCTTGAGCAGAACGGATTTCTGGTCGAGGATCAGGGGAATCTCCCGGGGGATCCGGCCGGGCGGGTCGGCGAGATCCGCCGGAGGCTCGAACGCGGCCGGGATACGATCGTCGGGCTCTTCGGGGAGGAGGCGTACGATGATGCCCGGCAGGGGCTCGGCCTCTGGGAGAAGGCTGCCGGACAGGGGCTGGTCGGGCGCGGGTGGCTGCTCGCAAGGAAACCCTGAGCAGGTCGGCGGGATATGGGGGCGACCACGACCTCCGGCAGGGCTGACCGCTGGACGCTGCCCGACCTCGATGCGGCGGTCCGGCGGTGCAGGGCGCAGAACGCCCGGGGTATCCGGTGCATCCTCGATGCTCTCGGCGAGTATGCCCGGAGCGAGCGTCAGGTCGGAGAGAACCTGGAGCGCTCCGCCGCCACCGTAGCCGCGATCGGCGAGCACGGTCTGGACGCATCCCTCTCGGTGAAGATGACCGCGCTCGGTGCCCGCATCGACCCCGAAGCCGCCCGCGACTCCCTGCTCCGGCTCTCCGGTGAGGCCCGGGCACGCGGCATCGGGGTTGAGGTGGATATGGAGGGGCGGGGTCTTGTGGAGACGACGGTGGAGGCCGCCATCGCCTGCGCCCGGCAGGGGCTGCCGGTGACGCTCGCCCTCCAGACCTCCCTCGACCGCACCCCCGTCGACCTCGAGCGGATCGTCCGCCACAGTATCCGGCCCCGGCTGGTGAAGGGAGCCTACGGAGGGGATGCAGCCGGTCTCGAAGAGATCCGGCGACGCTTCCGGACGCTTGCAGCGGGGCTCCTCGACCGGGGCGTGCCGTTCTCGGCCGGCACCCACGACCCGGACCTTATCGCGTGGCTGGTGAATCACCCGACCGGGACGGTCGAGTTCGCGTTCCTGGTGGGGCTCGCGGACGAGACGAAACTCCGGCTCGCCACCGAAGGCCGGGCCGTCGCGGAGTACGTGCCCTTCGGGGAGCGGGCGGCCGCATACGTGGCGCGGCGCGAGGCGTACCTCGCGGGGCTGGCGAAGGAGGGGAGGGCGCCGGTACCCTGACCTCTCACATCAGCATCCCTATCGTCTCGGTCACGATATCCGGGCTTGCGTACCGTCTCTCGGGCAGCCGTTCGAGCGCCCGCACGATCTCGTCGGGGGCGTTGTTCTGCCGGGCATAGTCGATCAGGTCCTGCCTGCTTGCCGGGTAGACGACGTCGCTGAGGTACTCGTGAACCCGGGACGCGGTCACGCCAGTTGGTAAAGCCGTTTCGATCACCTCCTGTCCGGTCCCGTTGTAGCGGGAACCTATTTGACCATACCCCCATGAGCAGGATCGACCGGCTGCCCGCCGGTACAAGACTTATTAATAGGGTAGAGTCCAGAGAGGCGCACCCGATCCAGGGGAGATGAGAGATGATCCACGCACGGGGAAGCGGCATACTCCTGCATATCACGTCCCTGCCGTCGGCGTGCGGCATCGGCGACTTCGGCCCGTCGGCATACCGGTTCGTCGAGGCGCTTGAGCGAGCCCGGCAGCACTACTGGCAGATCCTGCCGCTCAACCCGACATGCACGGCGTGCGGCAATTCTCCCTACAGCAGCCCGTCGGCGTTTGCGATGAACACCCTCCTGATCAGCCCCGAGATGCTTGTCCGGGAGGGGGTCCTCAGGAAGAACGACCTTGAACCGGCGCCCGACTTTCCGGAGGAGCAGGTTGCCTACGAGGCGGCTGCCTGGTACCGGGAACGGCTCTTTGCGCTTGCGTACGAGCGGTTTCGCTATTCGGGGCCGGAACGGGAGTTTGAGACGTTCTGCGACGGGGCGGGGTGGTGGCTCGACGACCACGCGCTCTTTGTTGCGCTCAAAGACCACTTCCACGGCCAGGAGTGGAGAGAGTGGCCGGAGGAGGTCCGGGTCCGGCAGCCGGAGGCCCTCGATGATATGCGCCGGAGCCTCGCCGGTAAGATCCGGAAAGAGAAGTTCCTCCAGTACCTCGCCACGCGGCAGTGGTCGGCCCTCCACCGCTACTGCACCGGGCGGGGCATCCAGGTGATCGGCGACATCCCGATCTACGTCGCGTACGACAGCGTCGACGTCTGGGCAAACCCCGGGATCTTCCAGCTGGACGAAGACCTCCGCCCCATCGTGGTGGCGGGCGTGCCTCCCGATATGTTCAGCAGGACCGGGCAGCTCTGGGGGAACCCGGTCTACGACTGGCCGGCGCTCCGGGAGCGGGGCTACGACTGGTGGGTGAGCCGGATAGCCCGGTCGGGGGAACTCTACGACCTCTTCCGGATCGACCACTTCCGGGCGTTCGCCGACTACTACGAGGTCCCGGCGGGCGATACGACGGCCGAGCACGGCACCTGGGTCGACGGACCGGGGGCCGGGTTCTTCGAGGCGCTCTCCCGCCGGTTCCCCTGCTTTGCCATCATCGCCGAGGACCTGGGGGCAAACACCCCGGCCGTCCAGGAACTCCTGGACCGGTTCGATTTCCCGGGGATGAAGATCCTCCTCTTCGCGTTCGGCGAGGGGCTCCCGAAAAGTCCCCATATCCCCCACAACTACGTCCAGAACCTCATCTGCTACACGGGGACGCACGACAACAACACGGCCAGGGGGTGGTTTGAGGAGGAGGCGTCGGAGGAGGATAAGCAGCGGTTCTTTGCTTACGCAGGAAGGGAGGTGGCGGCGGGCGAGGTTCACCGGGAACTCGTCCTTCTCGCGATGAGATCGGTTGCCCGGGCATGCATCATCCCCATGCAGGACGTCCTCGGCCTCGGCGCCGCGGCACGGATGAACTACCCCTCGACGGCGGAAGGGAACTGGGTGTGGAGGATGACGCCCCGTGAGTTTGCCGGTGCTCCGTTCGACTGGCTCCGCGGGATGACGGAACTATCGGGGCGGGGATGAATCAGTACCGGGTCAGGGTCTCGAGTTCTTCCCTGATGGTCCGGCGGACCATCTCCTCGATGGCGGTGTAGTCGCGCCGGGCCTTCTCCTGCTTCTGGAGCAGTTCGTTCATCTTCATGATCCCGAGGGAGAGGTTCTTCCCGTACTTGAGGGCGACCTCCAGCGCCTCCTCATCGACCCGGACGACTCTGGACATATAAGGATGTTTTTCGGGCCGGGATTTAATTGTTACAGTTTTGTTACAGGGATGGGGCGATTGTTACAAAACTGTAACAATACCGGAGAAGATGTAACATTTGTGTTACAAAAGCGATCGCCAGGTCCTCCGGGCGGGAGATGCGCATCATGTACGGTCGGCGAGCCAGCGGATGTAGACCGCGTCCTGTTTCATGCTCCCCTGGTCGGCGGCGTTGCCGGCACCCGGTAGGTCCTGGCGACGACGTTCTGCGGGTTCCCGGCAAAGAAGGCCCTGACGTTCTCGACGCTCGTGGCGAGGATCCGCTCGACCGCCCCGCGTGTGTTGAAGGCGTTGTGCGGGGTGAGAATCACCCGGTCCGAGTGCAGGAGGGCAAAACTCTCGAGCGCATCCCGCAGCTCGTCCGCCGACGCCTCGCCCGCCCCCTGGAACTCCTCCTCGATCCAGACCTGCTCCCCCTCGAAGGTATCGAGCGCGACTCCCCCGAGGTGACCTTCGCGGAGGGCGGATGCGACCGCCCGCGTGTCCACCACGCCGCCCCGGGAGGTGTTGACGAGGAGCGCGGTATCCTTGACCAGTCGCAGCCGCTCAGCGTCGATCAGGTGGTGAGTGGCCTTCGTGTAGGGGACGTGCAGGCTGATGACGTCCGCTTCCCGTAGCAGGTCGTCAATCTCCATGTAACGGACGCCGTACTCCTCCGTGAGGGCGGGGTTCGGCTTCAGGTCGTAGGCGATCACCTTCATCTCCGCCGCGTGGGCGAGGCGGGCAAGGTGCGACCCGATGCGCCCGGTCCCGATCAGGCCGAGGGTCTTTCCGGCCAGGTCCATCCCCGCGAGCCCGGCCCGCGAGAAGTCACCCCGGTCCACTCGCGCAAACGTCGGCCTGAATCGGCGGGCAAGGGCCAGGATGAGCCCGAACGCGAACTCTGCCACGGTGGTGTCGCCGTAGCGCGGCACGTTGCAGACGGCGATGTTCCTCTCCCGGCAGGCATCCACGTCGATATGGTCAAACCCGGTGGACATCGCGGCGATCACCTTGAGGTTCGGCAGCCGGTCGAGGACCTCACGGGTGACGTGCGAGAGGACGAAGACCCCGATGCCATCGGCGTCGCGGGCAACCGATACGTTCTCGATCGTGAGCGGTTCAGGGTACAGGGCGAGATCGTAACCGCTCGGGCCGGCGAACGCTTTCCAGATCACGTCCTGTTCGTGCTCATCGAGGCCGAAGAAGACCAGTTTTACCATGGATCTCCCTCCTCATCCCCGGGACGCCATGTAGGAGGCGATATCGACCATCCTTTTCGCGTACGCAAACTCGTTGTCGTACCAGACCAGGACCCGGGCCATCCGATCGCCGACGACGCTCGTGGATAGCCCATCGACGACCCCGGAGTGCGGGTCGCCGACGATGTCGACCGATACGAGCGGGTCCTCGGTATACCGGAGGAGCCCCTTCATCGGTCCCTCCGCCGCCCGCCTCATCGCGGCGTTCACCTCGTCCCCTGTTGCATCACGCGAGAGATCCGCGACGATATCGAGGACCGATCCGTCGGGGATGGGGGCCCGGATGGCTATTGCATCCATCCTCCCGGTGAGTTCGGGGAGGACACGGGTGGTGGCGACGGCGGCCCCGGTCGATGTGGGGATCAGCGAGACGGCCGCAGCACGTCCCCGCCGGGGTCTCTTTGCGGCCCGATCGACCAGTGCCTGGCTGGCGGTGTAGGCATGGATCGCCGTTGCCATCAGGTGCTCGACGCCGAAGGCGTCGTGCAAGACCTTCGCCGCCGGCGCAAGCGCGTTGGTCGTGCAGGATGCGTTCGAGACGATGACGTGCTTTGCGGGGTCGTAATCCCCCTCGTTGACGCCGAGCACGACTGTCTGGTCTGCATCGTCCGACGGCGCGCTGATGACGACCCGCGAGGCCCCGGCCTCCAGGTGCTTTGCGGAGGCCGCCCGCTCGGTGAACCGCCCGGTGCACTCGAGCACTATATCCACGCCGAGGTCCTTCCACGGGAGGCTGGCGGGGTCTTTCTCGTGCAGCACCCGCACCTCCTTCGACCCGGCCCGGAGGAGGTCTGGAGCGGCCTCGACCGGGAACGGCGCCCGCCCGTGGACCGAGTCGTACTGCATCAGGTAGGCGAGTTCGTCGGTCGAGTTTAGATCATTGATCGCGACGATCTCGATGCTCTTTGGCGTCTCGATCAGGTAACTGCGGAGGATCTGTCTCCCGATCCGCCCGAATCCGTTGATGGCAACCTTCTTCATGGCACTTCCCCCTCGTTGGACAGGGAAGCCTCCTGGACAGGACGGTATATATGATCTTCCTCCGTCGCCGGCGGGCCCCGGAGGGGTGTTACCCCGCTCCCGCCTGCCGGGCCACGCCCCGTGCGGCCGCTGCGATCTCCTCGGGGTCGCCCAGGTAGTAGTGTTTCACGGCCTTCAGGTCCCCGTCCAGTTCGTAGACGAGCGGGAAGCCGGTGGGGATGTTCAAGCCCGCGATCTCGTCGTCGGGGGTCCCGTCCAGATGCTTGACCAGGGCCCGGAGGCTGTTGCCGTGGGCGGCGACCAGGACGGGTTTGCCCTCCCGGAGGTCCCCCGTAATGTGGCTCTCCCAGTAGGGGAGCACCCGGTTGAGCGTGTCGTGCAGGGACTCGGTCGCAGGAAGGCTCTCCGGGTCGAGGTCCGCGTAGCGGGGGTCGAACCGCGGGTGCCGTGGATCGTCCCATGCGAGCGGCGGCGGCCGCACGTCATATGCCCGGCGCCAGAGGTGCACCTGCTCCGGATCGTACTTCTCGGCGGTCTCCTGCTTGTTCAAGCCCTGCAGGGCGCCGTAACTCTTCTCGTTTAACCGCCACGACCGGTGCACGGGGACGTACATGAGGTCGAGGTCGTCCATGACGAGCCAGAGCGTCCGGATCGCCCGTTTCAGGACGGAGGTGTAGGCGACGCGGAAGGTATACCCGCCATCCCTGAGGAGTTCCGCCGCCCGGTGGGCCTCTTCGATACCGCGGGGCGAGAGGTCCACGTCGGTCCAGCCAGTGAACCGGTTCGCACTGTTCCAGAGGCTCTCGCCGTGCCTCAACAGAATCAACGTCGCCATTGCACTCATCTCCCGCTCCCGGTATATGCTCCTTCCCGGATAAATGGCATGCATGCCGGGGAGCACTCCTCGACGAGCGGCCGAAACGTCCGGATGCCTGAGGAAGCCGCTCGTGCAACTTCAACGGCCCATGAGGTGGCCCGAACCCGAATTACCGATATAATCTCCCGGTTTGCCAAACCCGCCACGTATAGGTTCGATTTTTTTCGTAGTTTACCATTCATTTATCTCTCCGTCCCGCCCATATTCTGGTGTATGGCACCGAACAGAAGAAAGAACAGAAATTACATCCTTGCGACGGCGTCGCTCCTCGTCATCGTCGTGGCGAGCATCATCGCTGCTGGGTGCATGGGGAGCACAACGACGCCGGAGGCGCCCGTGATGCTCCCCGGAACATCCTGGACGCTCGCGAGCCTCGCCGGGGAGGACGGCGCCATGATACCGGTCCTTGCCGGCGCGAACGTCACGGCGACATTCAGCCTCGACAGGAACGTCGGCGGGAACGCCGGGTGCAACCAATACGGAGCGGGCTACACTGTGGACGGCGCAAACCTTACCATTGAGCCGGCCATACGGACCGAGATGTACTGCAACGAGCCGCCCGGCATCATGGCCCAGGAGGACCGCTACCTCGCGCTCCTCGCCCAGGTCGCCTCCTACCGGACGGAGGAGGGACGGCTGATCCTCGCCGACAGCGAGGGTGCCGACCTCCTGGTCTTCGAGAAGGCCGTCCCGATGCCCGACCTCCCGCTCACCGGGACGGACTGGGTGCTCGAGACCTACAACGCCAACAACACGGTCTCCTCGGTGATCGCCGGGACGACCGTCACCGTGACCTTCGCGCCTGACGGGAACGTCACCGGGAACGCCGGGTGCAACCACTACGGCGGCCAGTACTCTCTCGACGGCGGGAACCTTGCGATCTCCTCCCTCTTCAGCACCCTGATGTACTGCGAGACACCGGGCGTCATGGAGCAGGAGAGCGCCTACCTCACCCTCCTCGCGAACGTGACCTCCTTCCGGGTCGAGGGTGACCGCCTGACGCTGACGGACGCAGACGGAACCGACCTGCTCTTCTTCGTGCAGGCGCCGGAGGTGCCGCCGGCACCGCTGGTCGGGACAGAGTGGATGCTTGAGTCTTATAGTTCGAGCAACGAGTCCGTCTCCTCGGTGATCGCCGGAACCACGGTCACGGCAACGTTCTCACCGGAGGGCAAAGTCACCGGGAACGCCGGGTGCAACTCTTACGGGGCCGACTACGTGCTCGACGGCGCGAAGATGACGATATCGCCGCCGATCAGCACGAAGATGTACTGCGGCGAACCGGAGGGCGTCATGGCGCAGGAGAACACGTATCTCAATCTCCTCCCGAGCGTCTCCTCCTACCGGGTGGAGGGCAACCGTCTGGTCCTCTCCGACGCGACGGGCGCCGACCTGCTCTTCTTTGTGCAGGCACCGCTCGACGAAGGCCGATGGGCCTCCCCACCCCCCGGGGCCCAGTACGACCTCCTCGATGAAGACGGGAACATTATTGGCTCGCTCTGACCGGTGAGCACCCCTCCCCCTTTTTTTCCATCCGTCCAGTATAAAAAGGCCTCTCGCGCCGGAAAGCCTTCTTGAGGCTCTCGCGGTGAATCGGCGCGGCATCCTTCTGACCACCAGGGAAAGAGGGATTGTCGGAATCTCGATGGAAATCAATTAGTTTTTCATCTCCTACCACCCACGCGTATCCATGGCACCGATGGGCCGGGACGGACACAGGATACTTGCGAAACTCGCGCTCCTGCTCATCGTCGCGGCCTGCCTCGTCACGGCCAGCTACTCCAGCGGGACGGGCACGCCTCCCGGCGACGGTGACCGGGTCGCCGAACCGCTTGCGGGGACGGCATGGCACCTGGCCGCGTTCCGTGCCGATAGCGGCTCGGTCGTCGCGCCCATGCCCGGGGCGGAACCGTCCATCATCTTCGGCGAGAGCGGCACGCTCTCCGGGTCCGCCGGATGCAACCTCTACGCGGCCTCCTACCGGATCAACGGCTCTGCCCTGGCGGTTGAGCCGGCCACCGGCACCGTGGCCGCAGCAGAACCGGGGATCGTGCAGCAGGAAGCCCGGTTCAAGGAACTCCTCGTTGCAGCCGCCTCTTACCGGGTGGAAGAGGACCGGCTGGTGATCGTCGGGCTGTCGGGCAAGGACCTGCTCGTCTTTACCCGGGCCGCGCAGCCGGAGAGCGTGCCGTTGCTCGCGACAGAATGGCACCTCACCCACTACAGCACCGGCGGCGGCAGCGCCGTCGCGTCGCCCATCCCGGGCACCGGGATCACCCTGACCATCGATCCCGACGGCACGCTCTCGGGGTCTGCCGGGTGCAACGCCTACTCGGCCCCCTACCTCCTCAACGAGACCGGGATCGGCGTGGAACGGGTCATCGTGACGAAAGCCTCCGCAACCGAACCGGTCGGGATCATGGAGCAGGAGGGCGCGTACCTCGCCCTCCTCCGGTCGGCGGCGGGCTACCGGATCGTCGGGGATACGCTCGCGGTCATCGACGGCAACGGGAGGGCGATCCTCTTCTTCAGGACCGGAGGCCAGTAGCGGAAAAAGAGGTTTATACCGCCGGGAGTGAGTAGTGCAGTTGGGCAACGACCCACGCGTGGCCCGTCCCCCGGAGCACCGCCGTCATCCGCCCGGCACGGGTCTTCTCGGCGCCGCCGGCACCAGAGCGGCAGGCCATATCGGCCATGACCCAGGCGACCGTCCCCTCGGCACCGATACGGACGTCGGAGAACTCAAGCGCAACCGTCTCGGCCTGAGCAAATTCGCGCTCGAGGTGGTGGCGGTAGGCCTCCCTCCCGATCACCTTCTCGCCGGCGTCGGTCCCGAGACCGCAGAAATCAGGGTCGGTGAGCGCCATGATGCGCTCGATATCCTTCTCTCCGGTGGCCGCTGCAAGCCGCCGGAGCACCGCCATGATCTGGCCCTGCGTCTGTTCGCTGACAATCATAAAGAGTGGTCATCTCGAGAAGGAGATACGTTTTTTGGGTCTACGCACCGTCCAACGGACCGGTTGCGGTCCCTTCCTGTCGACCTGATGAACTCACCGAACGCCGGCGACCGGGCGGCCCGGATGAGGCTTGCGACGCCCTCGTCCGCGGCAAGTTCCCTCTGGACCACCAGATCGCACGACTCGTACCCGAGCGGGGTGAACCGGAGCCCCGCCTCCCGTGCCGTGCTGGCCGGGCAGACCCCTGCGTCCGCAAACCCGCTGGCGACGGCCGTAGCAACGGCACTGTGCGTCCGCACCTCATGGTCGTACCCGGCAAGGCTGCCGGCATCGACCCCCTGCTGCTCCAGCCAGGCATCGAGAAAGATCCGCGCTGCCGTGCCCCTCGGGCGGTTGATGAACCGGAGTGGTGCGACGTCGTCCAGGTCGACGGCAGAGGCGATCCCGAGTTCCATCCGGGCCACCTGCACCCGCAGGAGGTCCACGCCCGGCAGGTACCGGAGCACCAGGTCGTTCCATGCCGTCCCGGTCTCCGGGAGAGCGACCGAGGCGGCATGACAGGTCTTCGCCCGCACGGCCAGCACCGCTCCAACCGTCGATGCGTTGCAGCAGTGGAGGTGGTAGCCGAGGTCTGCGAGGCAGTTCTGGAGTTCGGCGAGGGCGGGGTCGCGCTGTCCGACGCAGACGAGCGTCCGGGCGATGGAGGCCGCCGGAACGGTGAGGCGGGCACGCATCTCCTCGCCCGCCTCGACCCCCTCGTGAGCGGCGGGGATGTGGAGGTAGCCGTTCGCCCGGACCACCGCCATCTGGATGCCGCCGGCCCGGGGGTGCGGGGTCGCCCAGCAGGTGCCGCCCACCCGCCCGACCGAGACCGGGATGAACTCGTCAAACCCGAGATCGGATGCCAGTCTTCTCGAGAGCCGGACGTCCAGTTCCCCGGCCGGGGGCGGGCGAAGCCCCCACCACGCGAGCAGGTTCCCCGCAACCTCCCGGAGGATCGTCTGTGCGGCGACGGGATACCCCGGCATCCCGAGGACCGGCTTGCCGTCGATCTTCGCGAGCAGCGCCGGCTTTCCCGGCCGGACGGCGATGCCGTGGAAGACGATCTCCCCGAGCCCCCCGGCGACGTCCCGGGAGAAGTCCCGCGTGCCGGCCGACGAACCTGCCGAGAGGATGACGAGGTCGTTCTCGGCGACCGCCTTCTGCACCGCTACCCGGATCAGGTCAGGGTCGTCGGGGACGATCCCGTACCGGCAGCAGGTCGCTCCCATCCGGGTGAGGTAGGCCTCCGCCATGAGGGTGTTCGTCTCCATCGTCTGGCCGGGCGCGGGCGCCACACCGAGCGGGACGAGATCGCTCCCCGTCGGGACGATCCCGACCCGAACCGACCGGACGGCGACCCGGGTTATGCCGTAGGTCGCAAGGGCGCCGAGGTCGAACGGCCGGATCTGGTGGCCCTTCGGGAGGACGAGGTCGCCTGCCCGGACATCCTCGCCGGCATGCCGGACATTCTGCCAGGACGCGGCGGACTTCCTGACCCGGGGTGTGCCGCCGTCGTCCCAGGTATCCTCGATCATGACGACGGCGTCAAACGACGAGGGAAGGAGATCGCCGGTATTGATGCGGAGATAGTCATGAAGAGGCAGCGGCCGCTGGTCCTGCGCCCCGAGGGTCTCCCTGCTCTTCACTGCATACCCGTCGAACCTCGCGATATCGGCCGGGGGGACGGAGTACCCGGCGTACAGGGGTTCGGTCGTCACCCGGCCGACCGAGAGGGAGAGCGGCACAATCTCGGTATGATCCCGGGGGGGGAACGCCCGTCGCATAGCCGCGAGCGCATCGGGAAGCGGGGTAAGGTTCAGGTAACGGTGCGTCATCCTCTTTCTCCTGCCGATCTGGCAGATATGATGGTTGTCATAGTACGCTGGAATCTGTCTATCGCGGCGGGGAGTGGACCTCGCAGTCGAAGAGCGATCTCGGGGGGCATGCCAGGATCTCCCCGACGCTCGCGGGCACGTGCCGGAGATGGAAGGCCGCCTCCGCTCCCGGAAAGGCAAATGCGTACCAATCTCCGCCCCCAGACCGTAACCGGCAGTTCCCCGGGCGCGCACCGGTGATCCCGACGAGCGCATCGGCGATGCAGGGATCGGTCCCAACCGTGACCGAGACCTGCGGCGCCGCAAGGTCGCTTCCAAGGATGCGCGTCGCCTCCTCCGCAAGCCGGACCGCGACCGCCACGCCCGGACAGAGTTCGCCGTGGTAGTTCACCGCCTCGCGAATGAGGCCCTCCCGGTACTCGTCAGGCTCCATCTTCCGGATCTTCTCTGTCCGGTCGTGACCGGTCGCGGAGAAGACACAGTCCCATCCTGTCTGGTAGGGTTTGAGGTCGAGCACCGGTGTCCCGTCGATCACGTCGACGTTCGCAAGTTCGAGGAATCGCCCCTCCCGCACGCCGCGCAGCCGGACCACCGATACCGAGAGAGGGTTTGGCCGTACCGGAGAGCGGAGGGAGAAGACGCCCTTCTCCGGGAGGTCGCTCGAGACCTTCCGGGCCACCGCTCTCAGGACCCCTCGTTCCGCCTCGTGGAGCCAGCAGATCAGGATCAGATGCGAGTACTCCTCGACACCGTCCAGTGCTGCTGCATACTCGGGGAAGACTTCTATCTCGGCATCGACGCCCTGGACCGGCATATCACTCCGGGAACGGATACGTGAGTGCACGAGCCCGGTGGGGAGAAGTTCCATGCGGTGCATCCTCTATTGCTGATGGTTAAGCCCTTCCGCACGGGAAGGGAAGGGCTCCTCTTTTCAACACGCTGTCTTCTCGTAGTAGGACTGTGAACGGCAGTCTGCGCAGGCCCCGTTGACGAGCATGTTGTCGGGGACCAGCTCGCCGCAGATGGAACAGATTGCAGACCTCCAGGGCCATTTCTGGGGCACTTTCACCCGCACCCGTTCCCAGGAGAGGAGGTCGCGCCCAGCATCGATGATCTCGTCGATCAGCGCGAGTCCCCGGGTTCTCGGGTCGAAGAGCGGGTCCTTCGTATACCAGAGAGCAAACGTCGGATACCGCTCGATCTTATCGCCGTCGACGAAGACCCGGAACCCGTCCACGTGGGGGGCATCGGCCGGCCCGTTCACGGTGAGGGCGAATTTCCCGACCGGGAGCACACGGAGGCGGTGGTTGCCGGTGGTGCAGTGGGCGATCACCTGCAGGGCGTCGGGCAGACACTTCGTCGTCTCGCAGACGGCATAGATTTTCTCGCCCGGGGGAGAGTCCAGGAGTTCCAGGGCATAGTCCACCATATAGACCCCGACCAGGAGCCCCGGGGCCGCAAAGGTGTGAAAGTCGATACATCTCCGGAAATTATCGATCAATTCCGGGGTGGACCCTTTGGACGTGAGCCGGGTCTCGATGTCATCCCAGGTGTGGTTCAGTCTCGGTTGCACGGAAGGGTATTTGATCACGATTAGTTGTAAATATTGCGGGCGAGTTAATAACATTTAATTGATATTGAGTGGATAAATGTTCCATAGAACCGTTGAGACGCCGTATAATTGCACGGATCTCACTAACATGGCAATTACCCGGCATGCGGCGGTTTGGGATCTACAGATATCAATTATACTAGCCCATATATCGGCTATAGTTAACTACATTAGTTTGAATTTATATACTATGAGGTAGAGTAAAACTACTGTGAACATGCCCACCTTCCGGCATGTTGGCAAGACGTTGAATGCAACCCTCAGGAGAATATGAATGGCTGAAACCAATGGTAAATTACAGTACGTCCCCACGACCTGTCCCTACTGCGGTGTAGGGTGCGGGCTCAACCTCGTGGTGAACGACGGTAAACTCGTTGGGGTCGAACCCAACAAGAGAAGCCCGATCAACGAAGGAAAACTCTGCCCCAAGGGTGCCACCTGCTGGGAGTTCGTGCAGAGCCCCGACCGGCTGACGAAGCCCCTCATCAAGAAGAACGGCAAGTTCGAGGAAGCATCCTGGGATGAAGCCTACGACCTGATCGCCTCGAAGTTCACGGAGATCAGCGACAAGTTCGGGCCAGATGCTCTCGGCTTCCAGGTCTCGTGCCGGACCCCGAACGAGGAGTGCTACATCATGCAGAAACTCGCGCGGGTGGCCTTCAAGACCAACAATATTGACAACTGCGCGCGTATCTGCCACGGACCGTCCGTCGCCGGGCTCTCGCTCTCGTTCGGCTCCGGTGCCGCAACGAACCCCTTCGAGGACGTCCTGAACGCCGACGTCATCTTCATGATCGGCGCAAACACGATTGAGGCGCACCCGCTTGCGGGTCGCCGGATCGTCCAGGCCAAGAAGGCGGGCAAGAAGGTCGTCGTCTGCGACCCGCGCTACACGCCCACTGCGCGCCTGGCCGATGAGTGGGTCCGCTACAACCCCTCGACCAACATCGCCCTGATCAACTCGATCATGTACTGGATCATCCAGGAGAACCTCCATGACAAGGAGTTCATCGAGAAGCGGACGACCGGGTTCGATGACCTGAAGAAGACCGTGGAGAACTACGCCGAGGTCGAGTCGATCACCGGCGTGCCGACCGAGCGGGTCAAGGAGATCGCACGGGTCTACGCCAGCGCCAAGAACGCGGTGATCATCTACTGCCTTGGCATCACGGAACTCTCGACCGGCACGGACAACGTCCGGTCGCTTGGAAACCTCGCGATGCTCACCGGCAACGTCGGGAGACCCGGTGTCGGTGTCAACCCGCTCCGTGGACAGAACAACGTCCAGGGCGCCTGCGACATGGGTGCCTACCCGAACGTCTTCTCCGGCTACCAGAAGTGCGAGGACGACGCCACCCGGAAGCGGATGGAGGAACTCTGGGGTGTCACCGGGCTTGCCAGCAACTACGGCGTGACCCTGACCGAACAGATCACCCAGTGCGGCGACCCGATCAAGGCGATGTACATCTTCGCGTTGAACCCGGTCGTCTCCTACCCTGACTCGAACCATGTGATGCGGTCACTCGAGAAACTCGACTTCCTGGTCGTGCAGGACATCTTCATGACCGAGACGACACAGTATGCCGACGTCATCCTGCCCGGCGCATCCTTCGCCGAGAAGGACGGGACGTTCACCAGCGGCGAGCGGCGTGTCAACCGTATCAGGAAGGCCGTCGATACCCCCGGCGATGCAAAGGAAGACTGGCAGATCTTCGTCGATCTCGCCCACAAACTCAATCTCAACGGCTTTGACTTCAACTCGCCGGAGGATATCTGGGACGACATGCGCCGGGTCACCCCGTCGATGAACGGTATCTCCTACGAGAGGATGGAGAAGCCCGAGTCCGTCCACTGGCCCTGCCCGACCCTTGAGCACCCGGGAACCCCCATCCTGCACCGCGAGAAGTTCTCGTCGGCCGATGGTCTCGGACACTTCTTCGGTATCGAGCACCGGCCGCCCGCGGAGGTCGCCGACGCCGAGTATCCGTTCACCCTGATGACCGGACGTCTGC
>Ga0265294_10005416_pt1 | contig 15582 bp, 10 predicted proteins | sample MunlanPumphouse3_FD_192504 | JGI IMG/M metagenome (GOLD analysis project Ga0265294, IMG submission 192504) | Groundwater microbial communities from a municipal landfill in Southern Ontario, Canada - Pumphouse #3 | ecosystem: Environmental > Aquatic > Deep subsurface > Groundwater | place...
TCCAGCAGGGAAATTATGTATTAATTATTATTGGTTTGAAATAAATGTAAAAAATAAAGACGAATATATATTATCATTTGATAATTTTAATAGACAATGTAAATTATGGATAAATAATAAGTTTGTTAGGTATTACAATTTATCTTCTAGGATTATTCTTACACTTAATAATGCAAAGATCCAAGTTAAGTGAACTTTGGTTAACCAAAATCAAAAACTACCTTTCATCCGTTAATAAATGGGATAAAAATGCAGCTGTCAATTTGTATGAACGTGAAGTTCTCAACAAGACATATTCAAATGAGGAGCATTTACAAGTACTGATTTATGCATTTTTAACTTCCCAGTGTCCTTGGGAACGCGTAGTTCCGCATTTAGGTGAAATAGATGAGATTTTTTACAACTACAATTTTGATATAATAAAGAAACACGATTATCACGAATTTTTGGATGCTATTAAGGCAATTAAATGTGGAAATAGACAATTACCAGCACAAATGAGAGCCTTACATGAGAACATTTCAGTACTTGAAAAAATAATTAATGATTTTGGCAGCATTGATAACTTTATTGTTTCGGATAATCCAAATAACACTGTTAAAAAACTCATTGACTGGCGTTCTCCATATAAAATTAAACAACTTGGGGAAGCACTTTCAAGAGAGTATTTACGAGGAGTAGGAATAGACAATGTAAAACCTGATCTTCATTTAAGGCGTTTTTTAGGAAACGGTAGAATGGGTGAAAGCAAAGAGGAAATTGCAAGTGTCCAAGAAGTGCTTGACCAAGTCGAAAAACTACACGAAAAAACGGGTTATAAGCGTGTAGAAATTGATAGTATTATTTGGAAATATTGCAGCAATGGAAACGGTGAAATATGTACAGCCCTTCCTCATTGTGTGAAATGTGTTGTAAGAGACCAATGCAAATATAATAAAAAAAGATAACATAAACAATATGACGAATATAGGATGGCGTTCATTTGAAAACTGCAGTACATAACATGTATTGTGATACCAAATAATGACAATTTTATGAAGGAGGAGACAAATATTAAATGATTTATACACCACTTACTAAAAAAGCTTTAAGTCTAGCATTTGAAGCACATAAGAATCAACTAGACAAATCGGAATTACCATACATATTTCATCCTTTTCATTTAGCTGAACAAATGGGTGAGAAATATACGACATGCGTGGCTCTATTACATGATGTTGTTGAAGATAGCAAATATACAATACAAGACCTCATAGAATTAGGATTTCCTAGCCAAGTTATTGAAGCAATAAAAGTACTTATTCATTCTAATGATATTCCATATTTTGACTATATAAATAGAGTGAAAATGAATCCTATGGCAACACGGGTTAAAATAGTAGACTTAATACATAATTCTGATTTGACAAGGCTTAATAAAATAAGCACTGATGACTTAAGAAGGATTGATGAGTATAAGAAAGCACTGCTTATTTTAGAAAAAAAATTAAATAGGTTAGGGGTACGAAAAATAATCATAGGGGTACGAACTTTTTGAGAGGGTACGAATTGTATCAAAAAGGTCAGTCTAACACATATAAGAAGCATAGGTTTGATACAATCTGTATCAGGCCTTTTTTTGTGCAGACAGGGACATTTCTCCCTATATTCCAAAACACAGAGGTGGTACCGGCTAGTTTTCAAGGGTCAATAAATACGAATTTATTTTGTACTCAATAAACTTTTACACGATTACATCTGAATTTACACGATTATAAGCCGATTTACTGCACCTAAATTTCTAAGCCATAATCCTTTAAAGTTTGTTTCTATATTAAAGCCACTGTATTTATTATTTTAAAAAATTGCTTCATCCAGATCCCTTACCAAAAAACAGTCTTGATAATATTCATCTACACCATTAGTCAATCCATGAAATTCTGACCATTGGTATAAAAATATAGCCCCACAATTTTTACAGCGTAATACTTCTAGAAATAATTTTTTTGATTTCAATAGAATTGAAGATATTATTTTTAATATATTATGAAAATTTGTATTTAAAAAAGTTAGATTAAAAGAAATAGCAGAGCTAGATATTTAAAAATAAAAATTATAGAGATATCAGTTGATTGATATTTTAAAATTATTGTAAATTCATTTTATCGTGTTAATGAAAAAAGTTTGAAAAAGCATGGAATTTAAAACAGACCAAGTAAAGATAAAATATATAATCCAGATGTTTTAAAATTAATTATCACTTTAATCTTTTATAAAAAAACTGTAACCTAAATAGAAATAAAATACTCTACTTTGTTACAGTTTTTTATTTAATTAATAGGTAAAACAATCTTATTTTTCTGTAAATTGGTTCATAGCCTCAATTGCTAAAGCACCGTATACTGTTGCTGGTCCACCACCCATTAAGATGGCAACGCCTATAGCTTCACTAATTTCTTCCTTAGTTGCTCCAGCAGTTAGCGCTCCTTTAACATGGACATCAATACAAACGTGGCATTTAACTACAACAGAAATTGCAACTGATATTAGTTCTTTATGTTTAGTTGATAAAGCACCATCTTTGATTGCTGCTACGTGTAATCCCCCAAATGCCTGCATAACTTTAGGACAAGATTTACCTAAATCTTGATGAGTCTTCATAAAATGAGTTAAATTTTCAATATGATCTGCCATTAATAATTCCTCCTTATTAATCTATTACTAAAAAATTATAACATGGAAAACTTGTATTGTCAAAAGCAAATTAATTCATGGAGTTATAGCTGAATATACTTGGTTTGATCTTAACTATAGAAAGAAACAGGATTTAATAATTCAAAAATTTTTATCTTTTACTTTAGCTTGAATTTATATGATATAATAAGTTTAAAGTTATTAGAATTGTAAGCAAATGAAAGAAAAGAAAAGCTTCAATGTCTTGATTACCTTAATAACTTTTTAAGAAATAATGGAGGAAACTATGAAGAAAACCATTGAGAAAAAGAAAATTACTCTTGAAGAGTATCAACAAAAGTATACTAATCCTGAAAATTTAGTGGCTGCAAAAAATTTTCTCTTTATACTTGGAGCAGCAATAGGTGTAATCGTTGCAGTTAGTTTGTTTTTTGTCGTTCTTCGGCTTTTTGACATTCATCAGATAGCTGGTTATGTAGGTATTATTTTTGCAATCTTAATATTTATTTTTTTATATCTTGTGCCAATAATCAAACTTAAAAATACAAAATCATTTAAGACAAATGTCGACAGTGCAAGTGCTAGACAAGCACAAAAACATAATAAAAAACTTCGAGAAGAGATAACTGATAAAATGATTGATGTTACTACGAAAACTGATGTAGTTGGATGGTATAGCGAAGAGCTTGTTGGAAAACTTGCAATCGCGCGCCATACAGGTAATGACAAGGAATTAAAAAGTGTTTTAACAGAAGTGTATAAAACAGATGTGAAAAATGCTGCTAATAAAATGATTAGAAATAGTGCTGTGAAAGTTGGTGTTGCAACAGCACTTTCACAAACTGAATTTGTTGATACATTATTTGTAATAGTGTATGTTCTAAATTTAATTAAGGATATAGTATATTTATATGGATATAGACCAACAGATTCAAAAATGGCTAAAATATACAAAAATGTTTTGAGAAATGCTCTTGTAGCTTATGGTGTTAGTAGCGCTACAGCAGGAATGGGCAAAAGCTTCGGGAGCGGATTTGCTAAGTCACTTGAAAAGGTTTCACAAAGCATAAATCCTATTACATCAGCTATTGGCGCTGTTGTAGGTGTTACCATTGAGTCTTTAGTACAACTATCTGTAAATTCTACACTTACAGTATTGATTGGTAATCAAACAAAAAGATATCTTGTTAAAGAATACAATTTACAAGAAATTCTTGATAATGTTGAACTTATTGATAGTGATGAGGAAGAAGCAAAAATGATTGCGTCAATAAGAGATGAAGTGAAAGAAAAAAAGGAAAAAAAGATAAAAAAACTAAAAATGGAAAAAGTAATTTAATTAGTCATTAGTCTCAAACAATACACTATGCTTGGTCAATTTTTAATAAGAAATAATTATCAGTTAAAATATGTTTTAAGATTTTATATATGAAAACTAAAAAATTGTTAAAAATTTTAAGAGTATCTAATTGCTATATAAAAAACACTCTGTTCTATTAATAACAAAGTAGGATTTAGAGTGTTTTTATATTTTTAGATTATATCTAATTTAGTATGTAAAACTTCAGGTTATAACTGACTTAGAGTTTAAAAATATAAAAGAAAAATTATAAAATTATTTAATTTATAGTGTCGTGATTTCTATTTAATTTTTGAAAAATATGTTAAATAAATTATCAATAATACCTTTGCTTTGTAGACTACAATATTTTTTTATTAAATATCAGAATTATGAATATTTTCTGAAAAAAAAGAAGTTGAAGCATGCAAACTCTTTTAATCTTTATTTTTTTTATAGGCTGCTAATTTTTGTTCAGTATGACTTTTTTCTTGCTCAGCGGCACTTAATCGATATTCATATTCTTTTTCTTTAAGCTCAAAATCTTCTTTTATATTTTCGAGTAAGTCTTTATATTTTTGAATATCATTTTCATATTTTGTAATATTTCTCTCAAGTTGATTTGGTTTAAAATTCTCGATAGCTAATTTTGCTTTTTCTACTTGTATTTCCGTCTCTTTCTGAATTGACTTTATTGGGTCAGAAAACTTTTCTTTAAAACTCATTTAATATACCTCCTTTTTGTTTTGCATGCGTCAAAATAACCTACACAACTATTTTATACATTAAAATAATCAAATGTATACAATAAACTGTAATTTCATATTAATTCGTTTATTTTCAAGAAAAATTCTTTTTAAACACAAAAAATTTTTAGACACTTTTAACTAAGTTTTGATGATGAATAATACATTTATCCTTTACTTGTTTTTACAAAATTGTAAAATAGTCAAGTTTGTGATTATTAAGTTCAATTACTATTAAATTAAAATAAATGCTTTATAATTTAATTAGAAGGTAATAATATAACAGTATTTAGAAAGTGAATATTTATGGAATTAGAGAAGGTATTTGAATCCCTAAAGATTAAACATTAAATTAAAAGTTTAAGATGCAATAATATTAACAATCAAAAGAGGAGAGAACTTTTGAAATAATGCTGAAAATTTAATATAGTATTTAAATGTTTGGTGTTTACTTAATATTTTAAATATAATATAATATGATTATAAAATAAAAATATATATTGGAGAGTTATTATGAAAAGAAACAATTTATTTTTTTTACCTTTACTATTACTATTAATTATCATTTTATTTGGATGCAATGAAGAAGTTGCTGAAATTGAGATTAATTTTGACTCTAATGGCGGTTCTAGCGTTAATTCAATTTCATACGATTATTTATCTGATATTGCCATGCCCATTAACCCAACAAAGGATGGCTATCGGTTTGAAAATTGGTATTGGGATAACAACAGTTTTGAACGTCCATTCACTATTAATTCTATTTCAGAACAATCTAATAAAGAAGATACAAAAATAGTAGTTTATGCTAAATGGGAAGTAATTTATTATTCGATTAATTACGTGCTAGATGGAGGAATTAATAATAGTAATAATCCCTCTACATTTACTATTGAATTAAGAAGTTTAGAAATTTTTGAACCAATAAAGGAAAATTATGTTTTTGAAGGTTGGTATTTTGATACTGAATTTAAAAAACCTTATGTAGTTAATAATAAAATACTAAAAGATATAGACTTATACGCTAAATGGAGTCCAAGATTATATCAATTGCAGTTTTTAGATAGCGATGGAACTGTTTTATTATCTGAGGAGCATTATTATCTACATGCTTTTGAATCTCTACAAGCTCCAGTTGTAACTAGAGAAGGATATACTTTTTTAGGATGGGATAAAGAATTGCCATTAAGTATGCCAGGCAATAACATAACATTAAAAGCGGTCTATATAATTAATCAATACAAAATAAGTTTTGATGTTAATGGTGGATCTCCTATTCAATCTACGATGGTTAAATATGATGAGGTTTTGATTGAATTTGAAGAGCCTAAAAAAGAGGGTTTTAGTTTTGGTGGTTGGTATTTAGATATTGAATTTATAAATGAATTCGATTTTATAAAAATGCCATCAGAAGATATTATTGTTTTCGCAAAATGGGTTAATGCTTCATACAAGATTGATTATTATATTTACGGCAGTGATAATTTAGGTGCACAAATTACTTTATTACCTGGAGAGAAAATAAAGGAAAGTTCTTTGGGTGCTCTGCATTCTGTAATTCTTACATCTTATGGACGTTTGTTCACTTTTGGTGATAATGAATATTGCCAATTAGGAGATGGAACAAATACAGTAAAAAATGTAGCTACGCCTAAAGAAATTACTTATTTATTTAATTTAAGTTTTAATGAAATAATTGAAAAGATTTCCATAGGTTATCATCATTCTGCAGCATTAACATCACTTGGTCGTATGTTTACGTGGGGTTATAATGAATACGCGCAATTAGGTGATGGAACTAAAATAAACAGTTGTTTTCCGAAAGATATAACAAGTCAATTTGATTTAGAAGAGGGAGATACCATTAAAAGTATTTCTTTAAATATGTTTCAATCTTCTGCTCTAACTTCAAATGGGCGTTTATATACTTGGGGAGATAATCGAGAAGCTCAACTGGGTTATGTTTTAGTAAGATATGTAGGTATTCCAACAGAAATAACTGAAACGTTTTATTTAAATGGAGATGAAAAAATTATTGAGATATCATTAGGTGGTCAACATTCGTCAGCTATTACTTCACTAGGTCGTATATTTTGCTGGGGAAGTAACACATATGGACAATTGGGAGACGGAAGTAGTGAAAAAAGAATTTTACCAACAGATATTACTAGTAGATTTAATTTAGAGTTAGATGAAAGTTTTGAAATGATGTCTTTAGGTCAATATCAATCTGCTGTGCTTACTTCAAATGGAAGGTTGTTTACCTTTGGGTATAATTTTAGCGGTCAAATTGGTAATGGCACAAATGTTACGGATATTTTTTCACTAACTGAAATAACTAATCAATTTAATTTAGAAAGCGATGACAAAATTAAGTTTGTAGATTTTGGTTATTCTCATGCAGGAGCCATTACATTGAAGAACAGAATCTTTACATGGGGATATAATTCCTGTGGGCAAATAGGGAATGGTACGTCTATTATAGATAAATATTCACCAACTGAAATTACAACCTTTCTGAATTTTGTAAATGATGATTTTATTGAAAGTATTTCTTTAGGATTATATCATTCATCAGCGATTTCATCAGATGGTAGATTCTTTTCTTGGGGTTGGAATAATAAAGGCCAATTAGGAGAAGGTACATTTCAAAATAAATTTTATCCTACAAAAATGGAATATAATGAACTATCATTTATTTTTACTGACAAATATGAATCAGGAAAAGAAATAAAAGAATATGTTCCAAAGTTAGATGATTATATATTTAGTGGCTGGTATTTAGATTCTGATTTATTTGAACCATTTGTTAATAAAAACATGGTTGATAAAAACATTATTCTTTATGGAAGATGGATTCCTAAACCTTAATAATTGTTGTGATTTTAGGAAGTTTCAAACAAAAACTAATTACTATTAAGATTTAATAAAATATTACTTTTGTGTTAATGTTACAATTAAGATAATTTTTATTGTCAAAATATTTCTTTGTATTATTAAACGATGTAAAAAACCTAATAAAAAATCTATTTTATAATAATTAAATATATTTTTTAAAAGTTAATAAGCTTTCAAGAAGATTATAAAAAACATACAATTAAACATTAAAACGCTCATACATTGTAATAAAGGTGTGTCAAGATCACTAATCATAGCTATGTTGTATTTAACAGTAATAGGTTACTTTCAGCATAATGACTTTTATACTGCTGAAGGTATTTTCTTTAATCTGTATCCAAATTATAATCTTGGAATTGAGATGGGAATTTTTGCAATTGAATATTTCGATTCATATAAAATATATGATTAAAAATATATCTTAAATAATACAAGACCAATTTCGTAAAAAATTGGTCTTTTTTTAAATATATGATTGCAATTATTAAAAATAAAAAAATTATTGAAATTAGTTTCTGAAAAATACTATAAATAAATTATATTTTATTAAAGTTTTTCTCTTTATTTATATAAAACATGTTATAATAATGTTAATAAGGTGTTAAAGGAGTTATTCAGATGACTTATGCAAAAAGAATTAAAAAACTAAGAGAAGTTCTGATAATTACGCAACAAGAGTTAGCAGATCTTTTGAATGTTTCTGTAGTAACTGTTAATAGGTGGGAAAATAGTAAATTTAAACCAACTATGAAAGAACAAAGAAAACTTGTAAAATTATTTATAGAGAATAAAATAGGAGAATAGAAAAATGAATAAACAACAACTAGCTTCAAAAATTTGGGAATCAGCGAATAAAATGAGATCAAAAATTGATGCTGGAGAGTATAAAGATTATATTCTTGGCTTCATGTTTTATAAGTTTTTATCTGATAAAGAATTAAGATTTATAAGAGAAAAAGGATATAGTGATGAAGATATTAAGAATTTAGATGAAACGGATATAGAATCTGTAAAATTCATTCAAAATAATGTTGGCTATTTTATTTCGTATAAAGATCTTTTTTCAACATGGATTGAAAAAGGAACTGATTTTGATGTAAGTGATGTCAGGGATGCTTTGAGTGCTTTTGGAAGATTAATTAATAGAACACATAAGAAAGTCTTTAACCGGATATTTAATACATTAGAGACAGGATTGAATCGGCTTGGAGGTTCAGCAGCTGAACAAACAAAGGCAGTTAGAGATTTAATTCAGCTTTTAAACATTATTCCAATGGATGGAAGACAAGATTACGACATACTTGGTTTCATATATGAATATTTAATTAGTAATTTTGCGGTTAATGCTGGTAAAAAAGCAGGAGAATTCTATACACCACATGAAGTATCAATTTTAATGTCTGAAATAGTGGCAGATCATTTAAAACATAAAGAGGAAATTAAAATCTATGACCCAACTAGTGGGTCTGGATCATTATTAATTAATATTGGGCATTCAATTGCTAAACATATGAGTAATAAGAATAATATAAAATATTATGCTCAAGAATTAAAAGAAAATACTTATAACCTTACAAGAATGAATTTAGTTATGAGAGGTATTTTACCAGATAATATTGTAGCAAGAAATGCAGATACTTTAGAAAGTGACTGGCCATATTTTGATGAATCAGATCCGCAAGGCACATATGATCCCTTGTATGTTGATGCGGTTGTTTCTAATCCACCTTACTCACAAAAGTGGGATAGGGATAATAAAGAATCAGATCCTAGATATGCTGAGTTTGGTTTAGCACCAAAATCAAAAGCAGATTATGCTTTTTTATTACATGATTTATTTCATGTGAAACCAGATGGTATTATGACAATTGTTCTTCCACATGGTGTGTTATTTAGGGGTGGCGAGGAAGGTCAAATTAGAAAAAATTTAATTGAAAAGAATCATATAGATACAATTATTGGCTTACCCGCTAATATTTTCTTTGGTACAGGGATCCCTACTATTATTATGGTATTAAAGAAAGAAAGCAAAAAAACTAATGATATTTTGGTGATTGATGCATCGAAAGGCTTTATAAAAGTAGGAAGTAAAAATCAATTAAGAGCATCGGATATTAAGAAAATTTCTGATGTAGTTATTCATAGAGAATCTATAGATAAATTTTCAAGGGTTGTTAGTATTGATGAGATTCGCAAAAATGATTATAATTTAAATATTCCAAGATATGTTGATTCTTCAGAAGCTAGCGAAACATGGGACATTTACTCACTGATGTTTGGAGGCATTCCAAAATCAGAAGTAAAAAGTCTTGAAAAATATTGGAAAGTTTTTCCAAGTTTAAAAGAAGAGTTATTTGATGATATTAATGAACGATATGTTTCTTTAAAACACAAAGATACTAAAGCAATTATTATTAATAATCAAGATGTTATTTTATATCTATCTAATTTTTGCAATGAATTTTCAGATTTTAATAAATTTATGAAAAAAAGACTTTTAGACAATATGATGATGCTTAATATTCCACAAGAACAAGAAGAAATTAGTTTTGAGATTTTTAATAGATTAAAATCATTTAATTTACTTGATAAATATAAAGCATATCAAGCACTTGAAGATGAATGGGTTAAAACATCGATTGATTTAGAAATTATTCAGTATGAAGGATTTGATTCTGTAAAAAAAGTAGATCCTAACATGATTATAAAAAAACGAGGAAATCAAGAAGAAGAAGTTCAAGATGGATGGGTAGGTAGAGTAATTCCTTTTGAAATTGTGCAAAAAACATTTTTAAAAAATGAATTAGCAAGTCTTACATCTAAAGAAAATAGGATAACAGATATTCTATCTGAACATCAAGAATTAATAGATTCATTGACAGAAGAAGAAAAAGAACAAGCATTCAATGATAATGGGGATTCTTTTGATATAAAGAAAGTAAAAGAATTAATAAAAGAATTAGATGATTCATCAGATGATGAATCATTCAAATCAAAATTGCTTCAATATACGGATTTAGTAAATGAAGAAAAAGTATTAAAAAAAGGAATAAAAACTGAAATAGTTAATTTACATAATAAAACAAAAGATACAATTGAATCTTTAACAAATGATGATGCTATTAAATTATTAAATAATAAATGGATACAACCTTTACATGATTCAATTATTAAATTGTCAGAAGAAATTATTAGTGACATTACAAATAAAATAAATTTACTAAAAGAAAAGTATCATGTTACTTTTTCTGATATTTCTGAAGAAATACAAGAAAATCAAAAGACATTAATATCGTTGATAGATGAACTAGAAGGTGATGATTTTGATATGAAAGGTCTTAGTGAATTAAAATCACTATTAAATGGTGATTAAAATGGAAAAAAATACTCAAATACCAAGTTTAAGATTCAAAGGATTTACTGATACTTGGGAACAGTGTGAACTAGGTGACTTAACAGATTTATATGTTGGCTCATCCTTCACTCAAGAACTATCAAGTGAAGGGAAATATATTGTTATGGATATGGGAAGTGTGTCACAAGATGGATATAGAATTGAGTTAAAACGAACAGACATTAAAAGAGATGTACTTATAAAAAATGATTTAGTCATGCCAAAAGATGATATTGGTGGAGGACTAATAATTGGTAAAACAGCTCATATTCCAACTGAAAACACCCATTTATTGGGTGATCATGTATTTAGACTGCGCTTTAATACAGAAGATGGATTGTTTATGCATTACCTTATAAACTCTAACAATGTTAATGCTAGTTTAAAGAAAAAGGTAACAGGATCCGCACAGCTTGGAATCAGAGGAGTTAATGTAAAAAACGAAATTGTTAGTATACCATGCGTTAAAGAGCAGTGGCAGATTGGAAATTTATTTAATAACATTGATTCTCTTATCACCCTTCATCAGCGTAAGTATGAAAGGTTAGTTAATATTAAGAAGGCATTATTAGACAAAATGTTTCCTAAAGATGGTGAAGTAATTCCAAAATTACGTTTTAAAGGCTTTGCTGACACTTGGGAACAGTGTAAGTTTAGTGAAGTCATGGATACCGTTACTGATTTTGTTGCTGCTGGGTCGTTTGCTGATATGGCAGAAAATGTAGTTTATGAGTCTTTACCTGACTATGCACAATTAGTTAGAACGACAGATTTAAAAAGCAACTTTTTAAATAACAATTTTGTGTATGTAAGCAAGAAAGCTTTTGAATTTCTATGGAGAGTCAACCTAGATAGAGAAGCAATAATCATGCCTAATATAGGAAATTGTGGAGAAATTTATTACGTTAATAAGGAAATATTACCTTATAAGCACAACGTTTTAGGGCCAAATGCAATTTTAGTGAGAAGTGAAAAGCATAATAATAAGTTTCTAGCAGTAAGCTTCTTATCTGATGATTTTCAAAGAAGACTTAAGTTGATAGTTAGTCCTAATGGACAAACAAAGTTCAACAAAACTGATTTAAAAACTATTGATATATTTACACCCAGCACCAATGAACAAGTAAAGGTAGGAACTCTTTTTGACAGTCTTGATTCACTTATCACCCTTCATCAGCGTAAGTATGAAAAGCTAAAAAATATAAAAAAAGCATTACTTAAAAAAATGTTTGTTTAGAAAGGCAGTAATTTTATGGCATTTGATAATGAATTAATATTTGAAAAGGAAGTTATTTCTGTCTTATCTCAATATGGATGGGAAAAAGAAGTTATAAATAATCCAACTGAAGAAATTTTGTTGGAAAACTGGGCTAATATTCTTTTCACTAATAACAGACAAATTGACCGTCTTAATAATCAACCATTGACTAAATCAGAGATGCAACAAATTCTTGAACAAATTAGGTCATTAAGAACACCTTTAATGTTGAATGGATTTATTAATGGCAAAACTGTTTCTATAAAAAGAGATAACATTAATGATATTCTCCACAATGGTAAGGAAATCAGTTTAAAAATATATGATCGAATGGAGATTGCTGCGGGGAGTAGTAAATATCAAATTGTAAGTCAACCTCAATTTATAACTCCAGGAATTTTAAACGACCGTAGAGGAGATTTATTACTTTTGATAAATGGTATGCCAGTTATTCATATAGAACTTAAAAAATCTGGTATTCCAGTTTCTCAAGCTGCTAATCAAATTGAAAAATATTCAAGAGAAGGTGTTTTTAGAGGAATTTATTCATTAATTCAAATTTTTGTTGCAATGACTCCAGAAGAAACTCTTTATTTTTCAAATCCTGGTGAAGATAACAAGTTTAATTCTAATTTTTATTTTCATTGGGCGGATTTCAATAATGAACCTATTAATGATTGGAAAGAAGTAACTGCTAAATTGCTTTCTATTCCTATGGCTCATCAACTTATAGGTTTTTATACGGTTGCTGATAACACAGATGGATTGTTAAAAGTAATGAGAAGTTATCAATACTATGCAGCAAATGCTATTTCTGATAAAGTCTCTAAAACTGATTGGACTGCACAAAATAATCGTGGGGGATATATTTGGCACACAACTGGTTCAGGAAAAACTATGACTAGTTTTAAATCTGCTCAGTTAATAGCAAGTTCTAAAGATGCTGATAAAGTTATATTCCTTGTGGACAGGATAGAACTTGCAACTCAATCACTTAATGAATATAAAAATTTTGCAAATGAGAATGAAGATATACAAGCAACAGAAAGTACCAATGTTTTAGTTACTAAATTAAAAAGTAAAGATCCTGCAAATACTCTTATTGTCACATCGATTCAAAAAATGAGCCGGATTAGTGAAGATGATGACGGGTTTAAAGAAAAAGATATTGAACTAATGAAATCTAAAAGAACCGTTTTTATTGTTGATGAAGCACATAGATCTACTTTTGGAGAGATGCTTTATACCATTAAAAAAACATTTCCACAAGCTATTTTCTTTGGTTTTACCGGTACACCTATTCATGATGATAATGCTCGTAATGAATCAACAACAGCTGATGTCTTTGGTAACGAATTACACCGTTATAGTATATCTGATGGCATTAGAGATAAAAATGTTCTTGGCTTTGATCCTTATAGAGTATCAACATTTAGTGAAAGAGAATTAAGAAGAGAAATAGCACTAAAAGAATCAAAATCAATTGATGAAAAAGAAGCTATTTCTGATCCTCTTAAGAGTATTAAATATTATGAGTTTATAAATGATGTACCAATGGCGGGTTATTATGATGAGTTAAATAGGCGAATAAAAGGAATTGAAGATTATATTCCAAATTCTCAATATAATAGTGAAATACATCGTAAAGAGGTTGTGAAAGATATTTTATCTAGCTGGACGACTTTAAGCAGAAATTCTAAATTCCATGCCATTTTTGCAACAAATAGAATTAAGGAAGCTATTGAATATTATAAGTTATTTAAATCTAATAGTCCTACCTTAAAGGTTGTTGGTTTGTTTGACCCGAATATTGATAATACTGAAGGCACGGAATTCAAAGAAGAAGGATTGGTCCTACTGTTAGAAGATTATAATGCTAGATATGGAATGACATATACATTAGGAAGCTGGGATATGTATAAGAAAAATGTAGCTTCACGACTAGCACACAAGGCACCATATATTGGAATTGAGAAAACTCCAGAAAAACAAATAGATTTATTAATTGTTGTTAATCAAATGCTAACTGGATTTGATTCTAAATGGATTAATACTTTATATGTAGATAAAATGTTAGAAAATGAACATGTGATTCAAGCTTTTTCTAGAACAAATAGATTGCTTGGACCGGAAAAACCATTTGGCACTATAAAATATTATCGAAAACCTCACACAATGGAAAAAAATATTGAAAAAGCCATTAGAAGTTATTCTGGAAATAAACCTTTGGGTATTTTTGTTCCAAAGATTAAAGAAAATTTAATGAAAATGAATAATATTTTTGAAGAAATAAAAATTTTATTTATTAGAGAGGGTAAAATTGATTGTGCAAAGTTACCCGATGATTCAGCTACAAAAGCAAAATTTTCCAAACTTTTTAAACAATTTAATGAAGCTTTGGTAGCAGCAAAAATTCAGGGGTTTAATTGGGATAAAATTAAAAAAGCAGATTTTTTATTTGAAGGAAATATGGAAATTAAGTTTCTTGAAAATGATTATTTAACACTTGCTTTAAGATATAAAGAATTACCATTATCAGAAAAAAATAAAAATGAAGATGTTCCCTATGAGATTGACGGTTATTTAACGGAAATTAATACTGGTCTAATAGATACTAACTACATGAACTCTAAGTTTCAGAAATACTTAAAAGCGTTAGATAGTGGCGTAAATGATGATAAAGATAAGACTCTAAGTGAACTTCATAGTACATTCGCAACTTTGACGCAAGAAGAACAAAAGTATGCTTCGATATTTTTGAGAGATATTGAGCGTGGTGATACTTTGGTTGTGGAAGAAAAATCATTGAGAGATTATATTACCGAATATCAAGTAAAAGATAAAAGGGACCAAATTTCAAATTGTGCAGAAGTTTTTGGGTTAGATGAATTTAAGTTAAGACAATTTTTTGCAATTAAGGTCACTATAGACTCTATTAATGAGTTTGGAAGATTTGATTCTTTAAAAAATACCGTAAATATTTTAAAAGCTAGAAAATATTTTGAAAGACAAGAAAAAACCAAACTTAGTATTCCGAAAATTCATATGAGAGTAGATGCATTTTTAAGAAGATTCATATTTGAAGGTGGTTTTCATATTAACTTACCAGATGATGATGAATGAAAATCTTTATTGAGAATAAAAAAAGAACCGAAAGCGGTTCTTTTTTACTTTTACTTGGGAACAGTGTAAGTTTAGTGAAGTCATGGATACCGTTACTGATTTTGTTGCTGCTGGGTCGTTTGCTGATATGGCAGAAAATGTAGTTTATGAG
>Ga0265294_10005417_pt1 | contig 15581 bp, 11 predicted proteins | sample MunlanPumphouse3_FD_192504 | JGI IMG/M metagenome (GOLD analysis project Ga0265294, IMG submission 192504) | Groundwater microbial communities from a municipal landfill in Southern Ontario, Canada - Pumphouse #3 | ecosystem: Environmental > Aquatic > Deep subsurface > Groundwater | place...
CAAAAGAATGGGAAAATAAAGCCGTTTCACTGGCGACCAAATACATCAAGAATTTTGATAAATACTGTGACACCCAGGCTGCCCGGGATCTGATTCCTTCCGGTCCGCAGTTGCCCTAAATTACAGTAAAGCAAAAAAAAAAAGGCTGCCTGAAAAAGCAGCCTTTTTTTTATCATATAACCTGTCTAGAACATCAGGATCTTATGAAAATCAAATTCTTCCGGGTTGGGTACAATGGCTTTGGCAGCTTCGTAATCCGCTTCTGTGATGTAGTCCATGATGTGTTTCATATAGAACTGGACTTCGTGTGATTTCATATTTACCTGACGTGCAGGGATTTTTCCGGTAACGGGATCCTGCAGGTCCTGTAAAAACAAGGGGATGATCTTTCCGTTCCCGTCGCGGCAAACCATGCAGCCGCTCACGCCTTTGATGAAGAGTTCGTAAACACCCATTCCCAGCATGGAGCAATATTCCAGGTCAAAAGATTTGGGAGTGATACAGCGTACTTCGTAACCGACTTCCACCGGGCGGGTTTTTACTTTGATACCCAGTTCCGTCATTTTTTTCTCTACCAAATTATCAATGATGTGGGATTTGGAGATCTTGCCCAGTTCCGGATGCCCGTGTGCATCGTAAGAAAAGGCAATGCCTGCATCCTTGACGTCTTTTTCTGAAAGGGATTGGAAAACGCCTTCGGATATCATGATGCAACCGTAAGGGATGTTGCGGATCTGGCGTTTGATAACGGAGGATATGATCAGGTTTACGATCTTTTCTATGGTCATCTGGGTTTTGTAAAACATTTCCGAAATGATGATCATGGGGAAATGGCAGGAAGATCCGATCCCGAATGCCAGGTGGCCGGCTGAACGTCCCATGGCCGTAACAATGAACCAGTTTTCGCTGGTGCGTGCATCTTCGTATACGGTTCGTCCCAGATCTGTGCCTTGTGCCTTGGCGCTCTGGTAGCCGAACGTGGGAATGCCTTCGGGCAGGGGCAGGTCGTTGTCAATGGTTTTGGGTACGTGAATGTTGGCTATGTTGTATTCTTTCTTGACCAGGAACTTGGAAATACGGTTGGCCGTGGAAGCTGTATCGTCACCACCTACTGTCACCAAAAGTTTTACGTTGTTTTCCTTGAAAAAATCCAGGTTGAAACGTTCTTCAAAATCCTTGTCCGTTGGTTTGAAACGGCTCATGCGCAGGTAGGATCCGCCGCGGTTGAAGAGCATGTCAGCCTTGTCAAAATCCATATCTTCCTGGCGGCATTTCTCTTTGCAAAACAATCCGGTATACCCGCCGTGCAGGCCAATTATGCGGTATCCCTTAGTAATAAATGTTTTTGTGATCGTACATACTACTGTGTTGATCCCGGGAGCCGGGCCGCCACCGCATAGTATGGCTATTGAAGGTTGTTTTTCCATATCTGATATTTTTAAGAAGCGACAAATTTAGGGAAAAAGCTTTGTTTACGGAAATGATACGGCGTTAACTTGCTTCAACCGGTCCCAGATTTTTTGAACAGGGAATCCCATGACGTTGAAATAACTGCCCTCAATACGGTCAATAGCAATATATCCGATCCATTCCTGCACCCCGTAGGATCCTGCTTTGTCGTACGGCTGATACCTTTTTATATAATAGTCTGTCTCGTGATTGTTTAATTCGGAAAACCAAACCAGCGTCTGATCCTCAAAACCCTCAGAGATAGGTGGATCTTCCCCGGAACGAAGGTAAACGCCGGTAATTACCTTGTGGCACCGCCCGGAAAGGTGTTGCAGCATGTTTTGTGCATCTTTTGCCGAGTCCGGTTTTCCCAACACCGTCCAGAGATCGGAGGCTTCGCGGGTAAAAACAAGAGTATCTGCCGTGATCAGCAATTCATCCTGTAGCAGCGGCCGTGGGAAAGCCAGGGATTTGGAGCGTGCCAGAAACAAAGGAATCTCGCAGGAATCCAGGTCAGCGGGAAAATGATCTTCATCCACTCCGTGAACCGGTTCAACGGTAAAAGGCAGGTCCGTGCCTTCCAGAAGGTGTTTTCTACGCGGGGAAGCCGAGCCGAGTATTATCTTGTAGTTTGTATGCATAAGTCATTCCGAGGGAGCTTCCAGCATATCTTCCGGGACGTTTTCCTTTTCCTTGTACCATTTGCCGTGAAGCTTGAGTGTCTGTTCTACAAAGTCCCGAACACAACCTCTTCCTCCCGCGAAAGGAGATATATAACTGGATATGTGACGTACTTCGGGCGCTGCATCGGCAGGACAGAAGGGAAGGCCGCATGCTTTCATGGGCGGAATATCCGGAATGTCATCCCCGGCGTAAGCCACTTCGGCCGGATTCAGGTTGTATTTTTTGCAAAAATCCAGGAACGGGGGAATCTTGTCCCGTGCTCCCGAATAGATGTCTTTGACTCCTATGTTGCGGTAACGTTTTTCTACCGATGGCGATACTCCTCCTGTAATAATTGCAACAGGATACCCGTGTTCCACCGCAATCCTGATGGCATATGCATCACGTGCATAATGGGTTCTGAAAAGATCTCCGTCCGGCATGGACATTACACCTCCGTCTGTAAGTACTCCGTCAACGTCAAAAGCAAACGCTTTTATCTTATGGAGCTGGCTTTTGTAATTACTCATAATGTTGCAAAGTTATTATATTTGCATCACAAACATACTGGTATATGCGTAATTTTCGTTTCCCGGGTTTTGCCATCTTGCTTCTGGCTGCTTCTTTGTTAATTGCCTGCGATAATACAGGAACCACCACTACTTTTACCGGAACGGTTACAGATGCGCAAACCGGAGATCCAATAAAAGGTGTATCGGTCACCGTTATGCCTTTCAGCCTGGGAGAAGAAACAAGTGATGACGGTACTTATTCCATTGAACTGCCCCGGACTACTGAAAACGTGTATCTGGTGTTCAGCATTCCCGGCTATGACAGCTGGCAAACAGAATCCATGCCCCTTTCACCCAAAAGAAAAAATCTCTATACCATTGATATTTCCCTGGAGCCCCGTATAGCAAAAGCAGTACTTTCTTCCAATTCCGTTGATTTTGGAGCCGATGCTTTGTCCGTGGAACGAATCCTGACGAATCCCGGAAGTGACACGCTGCGGTGGAATTTCCTGGAACTTTATTTCCCTGCATGGCTTACCGTAGATCCTTTAGACGGGGTTCTGGTCATGGGCGAGTCACAAACCATCACTTTTAAATGTGACCGGACCGGTCTGCCTATTGGGGAGCAGAGCACGGAAATTCAGCTGGTCGGCGGACAAACTCCGCTGACTGTGGAGGTCCTGGTGCTTGTTGAAGGAGCCGTTCTGACGGCAAAGAACACGGAATTTGATTTTGGGGAAGAAGAAACACAGCTGCAGACAACGCTTTCAAATTCGGGAAATATCCCCCTTGAATGGCAGTTAGAGGATGCATTGCCTGCCTGGCTTTCCTGGGATCCGGATGTAAGCGGCAGCGTTCCGGCCGGGGAACAAAGACAGATTTCCATTCAGGCAGACCGTTCCACACTGGATTACGGCAGCTGCAGCTTCAGCACCAAACTGCTATCCAACGGGGGAGATACTTCATATGTCTTTTCCATCACAAAGACACAGGATTTAATACAGGTTGCGCCTCAATCGCTTGATTTTGGAACACAGGATACGGAAAGGTCGTTGACCGTATCCAGGCTCTCGGGAATTCATGACGTTCCATTTACCGTAACGTGTGAAGATCCGCTTCTTAGTTTGTCTGTGGAACAGGGAAGCATTACCCGTGAGGTCAACTTGGCAGAGATCGGTATTGCTCTGGACAGGGAAAACATCCCGGCAGGGATTTCGGAAAGCATTATTTACGTCAATGCTCCGGAACAACAATTTACAGTACAGGTAACGTATTCTACTGCGGCTGTGCAGCCGGATGTGACCACCGACGGATTTGGACTGGATCAGGCATACCGGTTGCATTTCCGGGGGACTCTGGTAAGCAACGGGGGAGGATCGGTAGTTCAGCACGGACATTGCTGGGGAACGGATCCGGCTCCGGATCCTGACAACGGTTATTACTCACAACTGGGCTCCATTGGAGATGGGCAAACGTTTGTTTCATATCCGGAAACCTTGCCGGAAAACGGTACGACGTGGTATTACAGGGCGTATGCAACCAATGAAATGGGGACTGCTTACGGGGAAACTCAAATGCTTGATTACAGACCTCCGATCATGGGTAATCCCGTATTACAATTTAATGATTTTTTACAGGACAAACTCATCTTTCGGTTAAACAATGTTGGGGGAACTCCTTATTCAGAGCATGGTTTCATCTGGAATAACAACGGAACCGTTCCGGAAATGGATTCCGATAATGTGATCTACCTGGGGACCAAGGAAGAAGGAAGCTATATTATCCACCAAATGAATGATCCCGACAGAGGGACTAGGTACACCATGCGCGGTTTTGCCGTCAATGACTACGGAATATCTTATTCAGATACCGTATCATTATATATAGCTGTTAAACCGCCGGAAATTACAACGGGTGAAAATGTCAGTAATATATCTTATTACGAAGCTGTTTTAGAAGGAAATATACAAACTATCGGTTCCGAGAGTATCCTGGACTACGGACATTGCTGGAGCATTACTCCTACTCCTGATATCAGTCATAATCGTACGAAACTTGGAACAACGCAATATACAGGTAATTACACATCACAGGCTGCCGGGTTGCTCATAAACACCAGGTACTATTACCGGGCATATATTCAAACTGCCCTGGATGTATATTATGGTGAAGTACATGAATTTAATACACTTAGAGATGATTCTGTTGTTGCACAGGACGGTTTGAAGATGTATATTACAACCGACAACACTCCCGAAGCTTACGAGTGGACCGGGAATGTTCCGGGCCTAACAGTCTCTAACGGAATAACTTACAACACCTCAAACAAACCATCAGGCACACGTGCAGCCATATCTTTCAACGGCAGCAGCGGCTATTTGCTCAGTCGTTACTACAACCCGTTATCCGGAGCCGACCGGGGTACTTTTAATTTCTGGATGCGGTTCCGGACCAAAATGAACAAATCCCTGGTATATCCATTCTTTGGTTCCATATCTGAAGGAGGATTTTTCGTAGAAATCCGGCACGACGGCACCAATTGGGTGCTGACCTTATGTATGGGGCCGGGAAAAGAAACATACGTTGTTCCGTTGCCTTCTTATGCCGGGATGGATATTACTGATTTTCTGGGGGTTAGCTGGCACATGATGTCTATCGTTTCAAACGGGACCTCTATGACTGTTTACCTTGACGGTATAAATCTCTATACCGAACCTATGGAAATGTCTTTTGGTGTACAGGATGATTTTGTGATAGGGGCCAATGCCCTGAACGGTACTACCCTGAACACATTCCTTCCTGCTGATATGGCGTGTCTGCGCTTTTACGACAGGGTACTGAGTGATTCGGAAATTGCTGTGATTTTTAATGCCGGTCAGTAACTTAACTTCTATAGATCATGTATTGGTTCCATTCATGGAATGCTTTTTTGTGCCTTCCCCTGACCAGTAAAACGTGATTTCCCATACCGTTAAAATGAAAATCATCCAATGGATTTTCCATTTGGAGTCTCATCTGTGTACGGCACTTGTAATCTGCTTTTTCAGATTCAACGGTCACTCCTTGAGAAACAAAAAATCGTTCCAGTTTGTTCCCCATCCATTTAACCAAGGTATAAGGTTCACCCGGAGCAAAGTACCCTTCTACTCCTACGCTGATCCCGGATTCAAAATGGGAATTAAAAGCATAGGTACTGGTCATGGAAAACGGCACGCTGCAATGGGCTATATCAATGGTGTTTAGTTCACGGTTAAAATATATGGGATTGGCCATAAAAACGGGTTCCCCGGTTAATTCTCCGGCAAACATCATGGACAACAGGGACGGAACATCTCCTTCGCAGGCAGCCGGGATACCTGCCTGGTTGAACAAAGCGAGTGCCGTGCATGCCGTTGCTTTACACTCTTTTATTAGATCAAAACATTTCACCGTAAGTGCGTTGCATGAATGATATACCATCATATCATCCAAAGCCTGGTACATCCTCACCGAGTCATATACATCCTCCTTAGTGCAATTGGTTAACCGGGTGGCGTTCTTGAGTATCTTCTGGTAAACGGCTACATTATCCCTGCTGAGTTTGGTGTGTTGCTTAAAATTCTCCACAAGAGATTCTATGCCAATATATTGAAAATGCATACCGAACATACGTGTAAGTGCATCCAAATCCACATCATTTGACAAGAGCCACGGTGATCCGCCACCAACGAGTGCAATATGTGTTTTTTTGAGCTTGCGTACTGTATGTTGCATACGGTAAAACACATCCATTGTTGCCTCTTTCAGCTCATTCTCTGAGAAAATCATGGGTACATTCAACTTACCCTTTGAAAAATAAGTAGTCAGCTCCAGTGCGGCAGGCAGTGAATTGTTCATGTGGTCATACAGAAAGATCAGGGGAAGCGGAAGGGAATAAGCATAACTTTGAAAAATCTCTTCACATCCGCCTGAAGCAATGAAAGGAACGTAAATTTTATCCGGATCGGCAAAGTGATCCGTTGAAATTTTTGTGTAAGGAATAACAGATATCCGAAAACGTTCCTCCAGCGATTCCAGCAAAGACCTTCTGGATTCCACCAATGCATGAAACTCCTGTAAAGGTGAATAGAAGAAGATCAGTTCCAGTTTAAGCTTCCGGGGTTCCATCACCAAAATGTAAAGGGATGTTGGGCATTCCTTTTCCGGACAGGTTGATCTTACCAAAATGATCTTCGTATTTACTAAGGTTATCCTGGAGAGCGTTGAAGAATCTTTTGGCGTGTTCAGGAGTCATGACAATCCTGTTCTGGACCTTTGCCTTGGCAATGCCCGGCATCATACGAATAAAATCGAATACGAATTCGCTGCTGGAATGGGTGATAATTGCCAGGTTAGAATAACATCCCTGGGCAACGTCTTCCGGCAATTCAATATTGATTTCTTTCTTGGGTTTTTGTTCCATAGCCTTATCTTTTGATTACAAAAGTAGTATTTTTTATATATTTGCGTCTTATTCCCAAAAAGTATATGGAACTACCTGCAATATACGATCCCTCGCTTACAGAAGACAAATGGTACAGTTACTGGTTAAAGCACCGTTTTTTCCATTCGGAACCCGATGAACGGCCCAAATACAGCGTGGTGATCCCGCCTCCCAATGTAACGGGCGTGCTTCATATGGGGCATATGCTCAACAATACCATCCAGGACGTTCTTGTAAGACGGGCCCGCATGCAGGGTAAAAACACCTGCTGGGTACCGGGTACCGATCACGCTTCCATAGCTACAGAGGCTAAAGTAGTGGCCCTCCTTAAAGAAAAAGGCATTGATAAAGCTGATATTACACGTGAAGAATTTCTGGAACATGCCTGGGCCTGGAAAGAAAAACACGGCAACATCATACTGGAACAATTAAAAAAACTGGGAGCTTCCTGTGACTGGGACCGTACCAATTTTACTATGAACCCGGATATGAGCCATGCCGTAACGGACACTTTTGTTCATCTTTACAACGAAGGACTGATTTACCGGGGAGTACGGATGGTTAACTGGGACCCCCAGGGAAAAACCGCCGTAAGTGACGAAGAAGTCATTCACAGGGAAGTCAACGAAAAATTGTTTTACCTGCGGTATTTTTTCAGCAACAACGGGAAACGCGGCGATCAATACCTTTCTGTAGCCACCACAAGACCCGAAACTATCATGGCTGATGTGGCCGTATGCGTCAATCCGCTGGATGAAAGGTATTCCGGGCTGATTGGAAAAACAGTGCTGATCCCTTTGATAAACAAAGAGATACCTATTATAGCCGATGATTACGTAACCATGGATTTCGGGACAGGATGTCTGAAGATCACACCGGCACACGATCCCAATGACTACGAAATTGGATTGCGTCACAAATTGCCCGTCATAGATATCATAGATCCGGACGGAACCCTGAACGAACAGGCACAGATTCTGGTAGGAGAAGACCGTTTTGCCGCTCGCAAAAAGATCCGGACCATGCTGCAGGAATCCGGCTGCCTGGAGAAAGAAGAACCGTATGTCACCCAGGTGGGCTTTTCTGAACGAACCGATGCCGTTATTGAGCCGAGGCTTTCGCTGCAGTGGTTCTTAAAACTGGAAATGCCTGCAAAAAAAGCACTGGAGTACGTAGAAGACGGACAGGTTAAACTGATCCCCGATAAATACCGGAACACATACCGCCACTGGATGGAAACAGCCAGGGACTGGTGCATATCCCGCCAATTATGGTGGGGACAGCAAATACCTGCCTGGTACCTCCCCGACGGGGAAGTGGTCGTGGCTGCTACAGGGGAAGAAGCCCTGAAACTGGCCTTGAAAAAAGATTCTTCGCTAAAGCAGGAAGACCTTCGGCAAGACCCCGATGTGGTAGATACCTGGTTTTCTTCCTGGTTGTGGCCCATATCTGTATTTGATCCGGGAAAACCCGGTCATCCCAAAAAAACACCCAATGAAGAACTGGCCTATTATTATCCGACGGATGACCTGGTAACGGCTCCCGACATCTTGTTCTTCTGGGTAGCCCGTATGATCATGGCCGGAGATATATACTGCAAAGAAAAACCGTTTTCCAATGTATACCTTACCGGTATGGTACGCGACAAACAGGGAAGGAAAATGTCCAAATCTCTCGGCAACTCACCGGATCCCATAGAATTGATGAATAAGTACGGAGCTGACGGGGTCAGGATGGGTTTGATGTTGTGTACTTCTGCCGGGAATGATATTTTATTTGACGAAAGCCAGGTGGAACAGGGCCGGAATTTCTGCAACAAAATATGGAATGCTTACCGGTTGATCTGCTCCTGGAAAAGGGACAAATCCCTGCCTTTGGAAGAAACTTCCGGACAGGCCATCAAGTGGTTCCGCCAATTACTGGCTTCTACCAGGGAAGATGCAGAAGACCTGTTTTCAAAATTCCGCTTGTCGGAAGCCCTGATGTTGCTCTACAAACGTTTCTGGGATGACTTTTGTTCCTGGTATCTGGAGATCATTAAACCTTCCGGTAACGGAAAGAAAAAAATAGATGCGGCCACATACGACACAACATTGGAATTTCTTGATATTCTTTTGCATATGTTGCATCCCTTTATGCCGTTCATTACGGAAGAATTGTGGCAGAATCTTAATGAACGCAAAGAAGGGGAGAGTATAATGGTATCTTCAGTTCCTGCTTCCGGATCTTTCAAACAGGATGAGCTGGAACAATTTGCCCGTTTACAGGAACTGATCGTTTCAATAAGGGGTTTGAGGCAAAAGAAACAGATACCCGGTAAGACGGCCTTAAAACTTTATATTAAAGGATCATTTTCCGAAAACCTCTACGGGATTGCCAAACGTATGGGAGGATTGGAAGAGGTCGTTCCTGTTAAGGAAACTCCCCGTGAAGGCAATATATATTCGTTCCTGATAGGGACGACTGAATTTTTCATTCCCCTGGGAGAACTGTTGGATACAAAAGAAGAAAGTGACAAACTCAAAGGGGAATTGAAGTACTACCATAATTTTCTGGCTGCTGTTGAAAAGAAACTCAACAACCCCGATTTTGTTCAACGAGCTCCGGAACAGGTAGTAGCTACCGAACAGAAAAAACGTTCGGATGCCATGGCTAAAATTGCCGCCCTGGAGCAGCAATTATCATCATTACAATGAAATTCAGACATCTGATCCTGGCATTGATCTCTTTCACATTGCTTGCCCAATGTGTGAAAGTCAGTGAATTGGATGATAGTGCCGATATTTCTTCCTGCGGGATTGCTTCAGTTTCTCCACAAGCAGTGGTTTTTAACATACCCGTGGTGGAGGGGGATCAGATAATCCTTCCTATGGATTACGGAAAATACGAATTTCCTGTGACTGTGACCCTGGATATCAAAACGGCACAAAAGATTGATAAGATCCTGGGGATTGACGCAGACAATTCGCTCGTATTTGAAAATGAAGGGACCGTGCGCAAGATCCACCTGATAGCCCTGAGCGGTGTGGTACATACCTACGAAATACATATTGAAGTGGCTCCCCGCAGCGACCTGGCTTCCGTATCTGCTGCAATGTTGCAGGGATTTACGCCGGATGACTTTCTGCTTGCCCGTGAAGTTGTAATTGATCTGGTTGAGAACCAAGTGGTTATTTACGCTCTTAAGGGACAGACATTGCCTTTAAACGTATCAATGCAGATGGAACTAAGCCCGGGGGCTCACCTGGACGATCAGCAGCCGGTTCAAACGTTTGCTATTAATACCTACGATACCGCGATCCCGTTTACCGTTACTGCTGAAAGCGGGAAAAAAGAAACATGGTCCGTGATCTTAACCGGTATAACACCTGTAGAAGACCTTTCACAGACACAGCCTGAGGTATGGGAACGGATGGCCCCCGCTGGACCTTACGATGTGTCTTTTCAAAACGAAGGACCCGTGATAGAAAGTATACGTGCCGATGCTTCTGCGGGTAAAATTATCGTGTGCGTACGTGAACAAGGAACGGCTTTCCCCTGGAACGTGTCCCTGAATTATGGTTTGCAACCCTACATTTTACCGATACATATTGCACCGGGAGATATTTTTCCTGTAGCAGGATGGGAAGATACCCGCACTTTTTACCTGATGGATATGTTGTCCCTTCAGGCCCGTGCCTGGGATCTTATCTGGGAAAGGTGGCTTAATCCGGATAACAAAGTATTGTCGTTTGCGGTTCTGGAATACAACTCGGCACAAAACCTTATGGAACTGGGCGATTCCGTAATCGATACACTGATCGGGTATGTGAGTATTCCCATGATCTCCGGAAATGATTTTCCGCTGGAGATCACCTCTTATAATATTACAGTTTCTGACAGTGCCTCATACCGGATCCCCGGACAGCTACTTTTTGAATCTTACAAAAGCGAAATTCCTTTTATCGTAACCTCCCAGTCCGGCATTGAAAAAGAATGGGTGATGAAAATGGATCCCTGGTTCAGTACGGGAACGGATGTGTTGTCTTTTACGGCGGAAAGTTACCATTCGGAACAAAACATGGTACAGCTGGAATCACGCCGTGCCGATATAGATAATGACAATAAGATTCTCACGCTGGTGCTCAGGGCCGGGTATGATTTTCCCCTGGTCATTGACAGTTTTGGCCTGGAATTATCCGAAAACGCCGTAATTCAGGAAGATTATTCACAAGGTATCGTGTTCAATACGATCTCTCAGACGGTTCCTTTGACCGTAGTGGCTGAAAGCGGAGATACCATGCAATGGACATTGGTATTGGCCGACGAAAGGACAGAGAACCTGGAAGCTCTTGTTCTGGATTATCACATAGCAGGTTACCGGGGAACAACCGAAACTGCCAATAATATTCTCATGGAAGAGTGGGGTGTGGTGGATACGTTGAACCGGACGGTATCACTTATCATCAACGATTGGTCCTCAAAAATGCCGTTAACCGTTAACGGGGTCATGAACATTTCCAAAAATGCCATACTGGAAGGCACCGTTGTAAATACCTGTGAACACCAGGTTGTCTTCCATACTGCAGAGGAAACGTTTGAATTTGCGGTCACCTCTGAAAGCCGGACAAATACTACCGTATGGACTCTGATGCTGGAAGATCGTTCTCCTGTCAGGAGTTCAGTTGCGGATGTTACCGGGTTTGTTACCGGGAATCCTTCCTCGGGGTTCGTATTTGATCAAAAATATCTGGAATCCGGGCCCGGAATCATAACATTGCTGGTCAGAGAAAGGCCGTCTCCGGATGCACTGTTGGCTATCAAACCGCAGATCTCGGTTTCCCCGGGAGCGCGTCTGCAGGGAATTACATCGGGAGCCCCGCTTGCCCTATCCTTTGCAGAGCCTTATGTTTTCCGGGTGATGGCCCAGGATGAAACCGTGAAAGAGTGGCAGGTACAACTTATTTATGCTCCGCAGGTTTATAACAGCGGCTATGAAGATTGGGGAACGGTAGAAGGCATCCAGAATATTTTGCCTTCAAACGGGAACGGATGGACCACAGGCAATAATGCCCAGGTTATAGGGACAACAAAAGTGTCCGGGAAAGACAGTCCTTATGCCGCAGAAATGCTGACACAATTAAAATCCGTGAATTTGGTAGTGATCAAGGTGACAAGCCTTGCTGCAGGAGCGGTCATGTTGGGTCAATTCAATTTCAGTATGGATGTGGAGGCCGTGATGAATCCTACCAGCATGTCAGACTTCGGAATCCCGTTTATGACAGACACAAATCCCATAGGTTTTGAAATTGATTACAAATACCAATCCGGCGGTCAACGGGTATATACCCAAGCCTATAAAGGAGCGTTCGGTATGCCTGCCTTTAAGGATCCCGTAAATGTGGCCGGCCCTGATAAAGCAGTGATAGCTACCGAATTACATTACAATCAAGGCGGTGAATGGGTTTACGATTTAAAAAACAGGCCAACCCTGATTGCCGAAAGTGAGATCCTGACGGAAGGAACTCCCGGATGGACTCGCGCCCGCATAGTGTTTGATAAGGTTCCCGGAAAAGAGAATCTGAAAATGACACACCTGGTTGTGCGAATGTCTTCTTCTTACCAGGGAGACGAATTCAAAGGAGCCGACGGGAGCAAGCTGACAGTAGATAATTTCAAATTGATCTATTACCTTCCCGGAGATACAGCTGTAATATTGGAATGATTATGATGAAATATACCACAAAAATCACCGTCAGGTACTACGAAACAGACCAAATGGGGGTAGTACACCACTCCAATTACATCCGTTATTTTGAAACGGCCCGGGAAGAGATGATGGCGCATTACGGCGTTCCTTATTCAGAAACCGAATCGCGCGGAATCATCATGCCGGTGCATGCCGTTCACTGCGATTACAAACATCCGGCACGCTATGGGGAAGTATTGTCTGTAGAGACACGCCTGGAAGAAATACCGCGATCACGAATTACATTCCGTTACGATATATTTAATCATGACCGGGTACTTCTTGCCAAAGGTTACGTAACACTCGCTTTTGTGGATGTTTCCCGGGGAACACCGGTAAGAGCTCCCCGTTTTCTGACGGAAGTATTGGAAAAATACATAAATTTGTAAAACAAGACTAAAGGGATATGAATAAATTATTATTGTTCGGCACTCTGGGTGCCACCGAGATCATCATCATAGCTTTGATCGTTCTGCTTCTTTTTGGAGGCCGCAAAATACCCGAATTGATGAAAGGCATAGGCAAAGGCGTTAAAAGCTTTAAAGACGGTGTGAAGGGCATTGAAGACGATCTGAAAGAAGAAGAAAACGATATTAACAAAGATCTGAAGTAGCAGAAGTGGCCGATTCTTCCCGGGATACGATTGAAATGACCTTTTGGGAACATCTGGATGAGTTCCGCAAAGTTATATTTCGCTCGGCAATTGCATTAATTTTATTAATGGTAATTGTCTTTGTGAATAAGAACTTTGTATTTGAAACCGTGATATTTGCTCCCAGAACTTCCGATTTTATACTCTACAGGTGGATGGAATCGCTGGCCGCTTTAACGGGATTTTCCTCTTTTGCACCGGAACCCTTTGAATTACAATTGCAAAACATAGAGCTGGCCGCTCAATTTTTTACCCATATAAGCGTTTCTTTCAGCATTGCCTTTGTACTGGCCACTCCTTTTTTATTATACCAGTTGTGGCTTTTTGTCAGGCCCGCTCTTTATCCAAACGAGAAAAAATCTGTAGTGGGAGCCTTTGCCTGGTGTTCCCTGCTTTTTTTCCTGGGCGTGGTAGTCGGGTATCTTTTTGTCTTTCCCCTGACCATTAACTTCCTGGGTAGTTACCAGGTAAGTGAGATGGTGGAAAACCAGATCACCCTGCAATCCTATGTACACATGTTCACCTGGCTGGTGATCATCATGGGAATTGTGTTTGAAATGCCCGTTTTGTTGCGTGTTTTATCCCGAATGGGCATTATATCCAAGGAATTGCTGAAAAAATACAGGAAATATGCGGCCGTTATTCTGTTGGTATTGGCCGCCATCATCACACCAAGCGGGGATGCATTCACATTGTTCGTTGTAGCATTGCCCTTGTATCTTCTCTACGAAATAAGTATACTTGTATGTTACAGCAAGTCGGCAGAAGAAGATGAAACCTCTAAAGCATAGATCATTTTTCCTGATTTCAGGCGGGATCATTCTTTTGTTCCTTATCCTGCTTATAATGCCCTATTTCTGGAAACAGCCTGTTTTTTGGTTGTTGAAAAGCAATTGGCTGAACGGGTACGGGAAGGCCCGGCTTATTTCCTTTTACAATCCGGCTCCCCCGGATATCATTCGCCAAAACGTTTATTTGTACAACGGCGGATTTAAACCGGATACTTTCCGGGCAGGTCCTGTACAAATCCCGGGAAAAGGATACAATTATATGGATTCGCTGGGCCTGTTACTTACACGGGATTTTTACCGGCTGGCAGAACCTTTCCGCAAAGGACTGGCCCGCGTAAAATTAGTTACGGGGTACGGCATGCTGAACACAAAAGGGAAATGGGTCATTCCTCCTCATTACGATGCTGTCCTGACACAGGAACAGGTACTGATAGTTAAACAGGACAACCGGTACGGAATAACAAGCCGTAAGGGTCGTTTTCTGATACCTTTGCAGGAAAAAAAAATATCCAATCAATATGTCACACATACGTTGCCTTTTATGTTGTCATTCCATACGGACAGTTCTTTTTCAGTGATACATCCAAAAGGGGAAAAATCGGAAGAAGCCCCATATGACAGTCTTGACATCCGGAAAAATACCCTCTTTGTCCGCAGGAAAAATCTGTGGGGCGTTCTGGACAATACAGGTTCGGAAATTATCCCTCTGATTTATGATAGCATAGATGTCTATGAGTCCGGATTATACACTGTAATACTAAACGGTTTGCAGGGATTTCACCTTCCCGGAGAACCCACACCATTAATTCCTCCTGAATATGACAAAGTGGATGTATGCACTCCGGAAACATTCCGTGTATTCCTGGATAATCATTACGGATTGCTGGACCGTGAAGCCGCGACACTTATTGAACCGGTGTACGACACCATCTATGCCCATCATGGTGAAGAATGGATTGTAACAGGAGATCACAAACGGTTTGCAATGCGCAACACTAATGATTTGTCGTATCCTTCCGGGTTTTATGAAATGATTGGTCCCTGCCGGGAAGGTATGACGGTTGTACGTGATGAAGACGGGTACGGAGTTTTATCTGAAGACGGCACTGTTAAGGTAATCCCGCAATACGATTCCATAAGCCATTACAGCAGCGGACTGGCGGTGGTTTTTGATAAGCGTCAATACGGAGTCATTGATAAAACAGGCGTTTTTACCATCCCATTTTCACTGAAACTGGTGGAGCTTTATGATTTTCACGATGGCATTGCTCTGGCTGCACAATTGAATCTGATGACCCCGCGCATCAGGAAACAATACGGATTT
>Ga0265294_10005419_pt1 | contig 15577 bp, 14 predicted proteins | sample MunlanPumphouse3_FD_192504 | JGI IMG/M metagenome (GOLD analysis project Ga0265294, IMG submission 192504) | Groundwater microbial communities from a municipal landfill in Southern Ontario, Canada - Pumphouse #3 | ecosystem: Environmental > Aquatic > Deep subsurface > Groundwater | place...
ATCAGACCATGCTCGATGCAGATGATATTACAACGCATCGCCATTTCACCAGGGAGTATCTTCACCCCCATGCTGGCAGCTTCCAGGGATCCGCGTCCTTCAAATGCGGAACGGACATCGTATCCCAACAAGCTCATATTGGCTATTTCGCTCCCTGGTTGGAAACCATCAGGAACCGTTTCCAGCTGACCGCAACGGCCCATTGCAGCCAGCTTGTCCATATAAGGGGTATCGGCAGCCTGTATCGGCGTTTTGTCACCCAATGCAGGCATGGCCTCATCAGCCATCCCATCACCAAGAATCACAATATATTTCATCTGTAAAAATCGTTTTTTAAGATCGTATGGTACTCGCATGTCAAATATTCATTGTCTTAGGTGAATACTCGTATTCATGCTCGTTTCATCTATCTTATCTGATGTTCGCAATGCTGATGATATCGGCAAACACTCCGGCTGCAGTAACACTGGCACCGGCACCATACCCCTTGATCATCATCGGATACTGCAAATAGCGTTCCGTCGTGATTTGTATAATATTGTTGCTACCTTCCAGATCAAAGAACGGATGTGAAGCTGCAATAGCCTGCAAGCCAACTGAACATGCGCCATTTTCCATTTTGGCGACGAATCTCCAGCGTTTGTTTTCTCTTTCCAGAACCTTGCGTTTTTCTTCAAATTCAGCATCCATTTCGCCGATGGTAGCCCAGAAATCTTCCAATGTTCCTTCAAAATATCGATCCGGTACAAAAAGGTTTTTCACGACATCTTCCTGTTCCACCTTGTAACCAGCTTCACGAGCCAGAATCACCAGTTTACGGACAACGTCCTTACCGCTGAGGTCTATGCGGGGATCAGGTTCAGAATAACGGGCTTCCTGTGCCATTTTGATAGATTTACTTAAAGGAATTTCAGAACTGATCGTGTTGAAGATAAAATTCAGCGTACCGGAAAGTACAGCCTCGATCTTCAATATCCGGTCGCCGGAGTTGATGAGGTTATTGATCGTGTTGATAACCGGAAGACCTGCACCTACATTGGTTTCAAACAAATACTTGATACCTTTCTTGCGAGCCAGGTTTTTCAGGCATTGGTAATTGTCATAAGAGGAAGATGCAGCAATTTTATTGGCTGCAACCACTGAAACATTGTGTTCCAGCAGATCCTTGTACAATTCAGCTATTTGTCCGCTCGCCGTACAATCCACAAACACAGAATTGAAGATATTCATCTTGATGATCTCATTTTTCATCAATTCCGGAGAATTGGCCTGACCTTGTTTGTTCAAAATATCCTTATAGTTTTCCAAATCAATTCCGTCACGGTTAAAGATGGCTTTGTCAATATCAGCGATACCGACCACATTGAGTTTTAAACCATTCTGAGCCATCAACAAAGGTTGTTGTTGCTTAATCTGTTCAAGCAGGCTTCCACCCACCGTACCGATACCGGTCAGGAAAATATTCAATACCTGATAATCAGAAAGGAAGAAAGAATCATGAATGACATTCAGTGCCTTACGCAAGTATGCCGTATTCGTAACGAAAGAGATGTTCGTTTCAGATGCGCCCTGAGCACAAGCGATGACATTGATGCCATTGCGTCCCAGCGTACCGAACAACTTTCCGGCAATACCAGGCGTACGTTTCATATTCTCACCGACAATGGCAATGGTTGCCAAATCGTTTTCGGCAAAAATCTGGTTGATTTCACCCAATTCCATTTCCGATTTAAATTCACGTTGCAGCACGCGGACAGATTCTTCTGAATCTGCCGAACGGACCCCGATGGATGTTGTATTTTCCGAAGAAGCCTGAGATACGAGAAACACACTGATGCCTGCCTTTGCCAAAGCTTTGAATATCCGGTAATTCACCCCGATCACGCCTACCATACCCAAGCCTTGAATGGTAATCAAGCTGGTGTCGCTGATAGAAGAGATACCCTTGATTGATTTTCCTTCAGAATTATCCTTGTCATTGGAAATATAAGTTCCTGGAGCCTGAGGGTTGAATGTATTTTTAATTTGAATCGGTATGTTTTTATGATAAACGGGAAAAATCGTCGGCGGATATATCACTTTCGCTCCGAAGTTGGACAATTCCATTGCTTCCACATAGCTGAGTCTTTTAATGACATAAGCATTATTGATGACACGCGGATCTGCAGTCATGAAACCATCCACGTCCGTCCAGATTTCCAGAATGGAAGCATCCAGCACGGCAGCCATGATGGCAGAAGTATAATCAGAACCCCCACGACCCAGATTGGTTGTTTCACCGGTACGGGCACTGCTGGAAATAAAACCTCCCATGACAGAAACGGCAGGTAATTCTGAAAATTCTTCCAGGATTTTTTTGGAAGTCAATTCGTAATTTAAGATGTTCTTGCCATAAACATCATCGGTCTTGATATATTTACGCGCATCAAAATGCATTGCATTCAGAAATTCACTGATAATATAGGAAGAAAGACGTTCTCCGTAACTGACAATGGCATTGGACGTTTTTTCAGAAAAGTCCTGAATCAAAGAGACCCCTTTAAAGATATTCGCAAGTTCATCAAACATCTGGTTTACTCCCCGTTGAACTCTTTCCAAACTTTTGCCTTGAAAAAGGCCTTTCAACAATTCATTGTGCTTTTCACGGATTGTCTGGAATTCTTCCTGATAATCCAAATCGCTAGCAGCTGCAAGTTTGGATGTTTTAATCAACAAATCAGTCACTCCGCCAACGGCAGAAACGACAACAATAACCGGCTCGTCAGCCGATTCAACAATTTTCTTGATCGTGAGAATGCTGTTCACGGAACCTACGGACGTTCCGCCGAATTTCATTACTTTCATAAATGGTCTTATTTTGGTTTAAAATTACAAGACTACGTCGGACCTACAAATGTCCCAAGTGCACCTCGCACCATAATCCTGAATGAATAAAAGATGTTTTTTGAAATGAAAAACGCCTTTTTCGGCGATGACTCCAGACACACACCGATGCCCTTCTGTCAGACTGTAGAAGAAAATTATACCCCCCAAGGGGTCATTGTAGTTCGTATGTATTTGTTATACAGCATACGTTTTTCGGTTTTTTAGAATGGTGCAAATATATAAATTATTGTTGGAATCTGAAAGACAAGATACATTTTCATTATTTTTCATTCATTATTTATCGTCACATTAAAAAAGTAGTAAATCCAGACAAAAATTAATATCTTTAAATCAAATTTTTGCGCAGTAATTTCTATCATTTTATTCAGGAAAGTCATGGAAAAAATCGACAGAAAACCAGCAGTAGCCGGTCAGTTTTATCCGGCAGACCCGACCACGCTACGAATAGAGCTAACAGACTTATTTGCAGAAGCGACACCAAAGCAGCATCAAAACGTCAGAGCCATCATCAGTCCACACGCCGGCTATGTTTTCTCAGGGAAAGTGGCTGCATCGGTCTTCAACCAAATAGATTGTGAAAAAACTTACAAAAGGGTGTTTATCCTTGCCTCATCACATCAGGAACATTTTGAAGGTGCATCCGTTTATTGCGACGGCGATTTTTTAATGCCCTACGGAAAGGAAATGGTGGACACCACTTTTGGCAAGAAACTGGTGAATAGCTTTCCGGAAATTTTCACCGCCAATCGCAGTCCTCATCTCAAAGAACACAGCATAGAAGTGCAACTTCCTTTTTTACATCATGTGCTTAAAACAGATTACTGCATCATTCCCATCATTTTAGGAACTTCAGATCCCGCTGTATGCAAAGAAATCGCCAGGGTGCTGAAATTCTGGTTTAACACAGACAACCTGTTCATCATCAGTTCAGACTTTTCCCATTATGCAGCATATACGGATGCCCGAAAGATTGACGGGTTCACAAAAACAGCCATACTCTCAAACCGCCCGGAGACACTGATCAACACTCTGACGGAGAATATCAGGAAACAGGTGCCAAATCTGGTCACAAGCCTCTGCGGATGGACATCCGTATTAACTTTGCTGCACATGACCACGGGAAATGATTCGATGGAGTACCGTGCCATCGACTATCAAAATTCCGGCGATGCTCCTCTTTATGGCGAAAAAGATCGTGTTGTGGGATATTGGGGCATTTCTGTTTCAGAGATTCAACAGAAAAAAGATACCAAACTTGTTTAACTATACAAAGAAAACGAACGTATGGAAACGACTAGAGAAATCCCTGAGAAAAACGATTTCGAGCTCTCAGTATCAGACAGAATCACCTTGCTGAAACTTGCCAGAAAGACCCTTGAAGAAAAAATCAGGCACGGAAAAATGTTTGTCCCTGACACTTCCAGCTTCTCTGAAAATCTGAAAACCGACTGTGGTGCATTCGTTTCCCTGCATGTCTATGGAAAGCTGCGAGGCTGCATCGGCCGCATGACAGGTGATATTCCGTTGTACCGAATGATTCAGGAAATGGCCGTTTCCTCAGCCATCCATGACCCGCGCTTCAATCCTGTCCAGTCTGATGAATTGGCAAATGTTGACATTGAACTTTCTGTGCTTTCACCACTGAAGAAAATCAGCGACGTATCAGAAATACAACTCGGTAAACATGGTATTCTTATCATAAAAGGGCATAACAGCGGAGTTTTTCTCCCACAAGTAGCTACTGAAACCAACTGGAATTTAGATGAATTTCTTGGACACTGTTCCCATGACAAGGCGGGATTGGATTGGTTCGGATGGAAAACAGCCGATATTTTCATTTTTACAGCTGATGTTTTCGGAGAAAAGGAAGTATCTGTATAATGTCTTTTCCGGATGTTTTTTACTATTTTTGAAAAAACATCACTTTCATTGTTTTGTAACTCGGTTGTAATACCATTTTCTCACATTTGTGAAAATAAATTCCATTCATAACTCTTTACATCATGGTACAAAAAGTTGAAGCAGAAATGGAACAACTTCGGAAGGATACACTTGAAATGTGGAAGTTGGTCTATAATCAAATGCAACAAGCGGGTGAAGCTGTTCTCACCCTCAATAAGGATATGGCCAGACAAGTCATTCTTCGGGAACGTCGGGTTAACGCTTTTGAATTGAAAATAGACAGAGATGTTGAAGATGTGATTGCCCTATACAATCCGGTAGCCGTGCAACTTCGTTTCACGCTTGCCATCATGAGGATCAACTCCAATTTAGAGCGCATCGGCGATTTTGCCGATGGCATGGCTCATTTTGTTGTGGAGTTCAAAGAACCGGTGCTCGACCCTGATTTAGTTCGGAAACTTCAGCTTTCAGAAATGATTGATCAAGTGCTATTGATGTTTCAGACACTTTTTGATGCCCTCGAAAAGGAAAATGCGGATTTGGCCGTACATGTTTTCGAGATGGATCAACTCGTAGACGAAATCTACCACGGATGTTACCAACGACTTAAAGCGTTCATTCTGGAAGATCCGGAAGCGAATGCCCTAAATGCGCTTCAATTGGTCGGCATTTTTCGAAAACTGGAACGGGTGGGCGACCATTGCACCAATTTAGCTGAAGAAATCGTATTTTTCCTGGACGCCAAAGTATTGAAACATCGAGGAAAAACCTCCACAGAAAATTAAAAAGCATGAGCAAAACCCGTATTTTAGTCGTTGACGACGAAGAAGATTTATGCGAAATACTTCAATTCAATCTGGAAAGCGAAGGCTACGAGGTAGACACAGCCCTTTCCGCCGAAGAAGCGTTGAAAAAGGATCTTTCCTCCTATCAACTTTTGATACTTGACGTGATGATGGGAGAAATTTCCGGCTTCAAACTGGCAGCCATGATCCGTAAGAATAAACAAACAGAGCACTTGCCCATCATCTTCATTACGGCTAAGGATACAGAAAATGACCTGTTGACGGGATTCAACATCGGAGCAGACGATTATATATCCAAGCCCTTCTCCATCCGCGAAGTGACCCTCCGAGTCAAAGCCATCCTGAGACGTACACTCGCTTCTGAGACATCAGACAAAGAAGAAGTCATTACTTTCGACGAACTGAAGATTGACGTAAACCGAAAAAAAGTTTTTCTAAGAGAAAAAGCACTGGATCTGACCAAGAAGGAATTTGAGATGCTGTTCCTGTTTGTTGCGCATCCCGGACGCGTTTACTCCCGTGAAGATATCCTTCAGAATGTCTGGTCTGATGACGTCTATGTACTGGATCGAACCATCGACGTCAATATCACCCGCTTACGCAAAAAGTTGGGGAATTTCGGGAAACACATCGTTACCCGATTAGGTTATGGTTATTGCTTTGATTATCAATAAGAAAATTCATGCACACCAAAAATCACTACATATCCTTTCACCAGAAATTGTTTTTCTCCATCATATCGACGTTTCTAGTATTTATTCTCCTGATCAGCTATTTTCAGTACAAACGCGAAAAAGCCTTCCGGATTGATCTCATGACGGAACAGCTCCAGAGTTACAACAACCTAGTGTTTGAAATGATTCAGGAAAAAGGTCTCTCTGAGCATAGTATCCGGGAAATTACCCAATTCCTGAATCTTTCGGACCTTCGCATCTCCATCGTGGATTTCTCAGGTAACGTTTTGTATGATACATCATTGAAAAATCCCGGAAATCATTTTGACCGCCCGGAAATAAAAGCCGCCTTGACGTATGGTCGGGGCGTATCCGTTAGACGAAAATCTTCAACAACCGGCAAAACATTCTTTTATGCCGCAACGCGTTATCCAAACTATATCATCCGGTCTTCAAGGCCATATGACGCTTCTCTCAACCAGCAACTGCGGGCCAATTACAACTTCATACTGTTTACAGCAACGCTTTTGCTGATCCTGCTTTTTCTGCTTTACAAGATTACCAAAAAACTGGGAAACACCATCGCCCAGTTGCGCGACTTTTCCGAAAAAGCCGATAAAAACCTTTCTATAGATACCACAGAGGAGTTCCCCAAAAACGAACTTGGAGACATTTCTCAACATATCGTCAGCTTATTCCGGCGTCAAAATGCAACCCGCGACGAGTTGTTGATGGAACGGGAGAAACTCATATCGCATCTCCACACAACCCAGGAAGGTTTAGCTGTTTTCACCCCGGACAAAAAGGAAATCATAGCCAATAACCTATTCATCCAATACATCAACTTGATATCCGATGAACCGATCAAGTCTGCCAGTGACATTTTCGAGATACCTGAACTTCAGGAGATCAACAGTCACATCAGTCGTGCTCTGAGCATCAAGAGTCCCATAACATTCCTGCAGCGTCAGTCTGTCCATTTGAACAAAAACGGGAAGATATTTCATGTTCAAAGCATCATTTTTCAAGACAACAGTTTTGAGGTGAACATCAACGACATCACAAAAGCAGAAGAAGAGTTCCGCCTGAAACGCCAACTGACGCAAAACATCGCCCACGAGTTAAAAACACCTGTCAGCAGCATCCAAGGCTATATGGAAACCATCCTCAACAATCCGGATATCCCTGTAGAAAAACTGCACAGTTTTATTGAACGGTCCTTTCTGCAAAGCCAGAGACTAAGCGAATTGCTACGCGACATCTCTACGCTGACACGCATGGACGAAGCACCGAATCTCATTGAAAAAGAAGAGATTAACATCTCAAAACTGGTGGAACAGATTGCAGGGGAATTGGATGCGGAATTGTCACGGAAGGACATTCATCTGATCACGGACATTGACCCTGCACTGACCGTCCATGGAAATGCTTCACTGCTGTATTCCATTTTCCGAAATCTATTTGACAATGCTTTGGCTTATGCAGGTGAGCAAGTGGAAATTGGGGTCTCTTGTTTTCGGAATGACCATGACCGCTGTTTCTTCAGCTTTTATGACACAGGTATCGGCATCGCCGAAGAACACCTGAACCGCATTTTCGAACGTTTCTACAGGGTGGACAAAGGTCGTTCCCGCAAACTCGGCGGTACCGGCCTCGGACTGTCCATTGTCAAGAACGCCGTACAACTGCATGGTGGTACCATCTCGGCCAAGAACAGACCGGATGGCGGACTGGAATTTGTTTTCTCTTTGGTTAAATAATCATCCGAACTTACCCGTAATGTAATTTTGTGTTCGCAGGCTTTTCGGGTTGGTAAAGATTGTTTTTGTTTCATCACATTCAACAAGTTCACCCAGGTAGAAGAACGCGGTTCGGTCGCTCACGCGGGCGGCCTGTTGCATATTGTGTGTAACAATGATGATGGTGTAATTTCTCTTGAGATCGTAAATCAACTCTTCAATTTTTGACGTAGAAATCGGATCGAGTGCCGAAGCCGGTTCGTCCATCAGCAAAATCGATGGAGCGATGGCTAAAGCCCTGGCAATGCACAGACGTTGTTGCTGACCCCCGGAAAGAGCGTTTGCAGATTTCTTCAACTTATCTTTCACTTCATCCCAAAGAGCAGCCTGTTGTAAAGAATTCACCACTTTTTCCTCGATGTATCTTTTATCCCGGATACCATCAACCCGAAGGGCGTATGCCACATTTTCAAAAATGCTTTTCGGAAAAGGATTTGGCTTTTGGAAAACCATTCCCACTTGCTTACGAAGTTCATCCACATTGACAGACTTATCATAAACATTTACGCCATTCACCAAGGTCTCGCCTTCCGTGCGAACACCTGGAATCAGGTCGTTCATACGGTTGAACGAGCGCAACAAGGTGGATTTGCCGCAACCGGACGGGCCGATAAAGGCGGTAATGGTGTTTTCTTCCGCCTGAAACTGAATATTTTTCAGTGCCTGAAATTCACTATAGTATAAGTTGAAGTTCTTTGCTTCTACTTTAAAATTGGGCATAGCAGTTTATTTAAGTTTGTTGTTGAAATAACGCCTGGCTGAGTTTGCCAACAAGTTCACAAACAACACGATAGCAATAAGTACCAAAGCTGTCCCGTAGGCAATCGGCCTGGTCTTTTCCATATCGGTGCCACTGGTGGTGAGCACATAAAGGTGGTAGGGCAAAGCCATTACCTGATCAAAAATACTGTTGGGTAAACGATCAATGAAATAAGTTGCTGCCGTGAACAGGATGGGTGCCGTCTCTCCTGAAACACGGCTGACGGAAAGTATCAGTCCGGTTACGATATTGGGGTAACAAATAGGTAGCACCACTTTCCGGATGGTCTGCAATTTGGTGGCTCCCAAAGCATAACTACCAAGCCGCATGGAATCGTCCACCGTCTTGAGTGCTTCCTCCGTCGTCCGGATAATGACGGGCAACACCATCAGCCCCAGCGTCAGGGATCCTGCCAAAATGGAATCGCCGAAATCGAGCTGGTCTACAAAAAGTGCCATACCAAATAGTCCGAAAACAATGGATGGTACTCCGGCCAAATTGTTGGTCATGGAACGGACCAATTTTTTGAACCACGACTCCTTCAGATATTCATTAATATATATTCCAGAAAACACGCCAACAGGAAACGCAAAAATCATACTTCCGGCAACCAAACAAAGTGTTCCGACAATGGCCGGCAAGATTCCGCCTTCCGTCATTCCATTTTCAGGCATCTTTGTCAGAAAATCCCAGCTGATGGCAGGCAAACCCCGCACCACAATAAATCCGAGAATCAGGAACAGTACCCCGATTACGGAAAAACTGACTAATCGGAAGGTTCCGAAAGCCAGCGTCTGTTTCAGTTGTTTTCCCCGTTGTTTTGTCAGAAATTTCATTGATTATTTTTCGATTTAATCATCTCCACCAAAGAATTGAAGATGAAAGTAATGATAAAAAGAATGATTCCCAGTGCAAACAGTGCCTTGAAGTGCATACCGCCAAACGGGGCTTCTCCGAGTTCTGCCGCAATGGTGGCGGGTATGGTACGTACAGGTTCCAGAAAACTATGGGGCATTACCGCTGCATTGCCTGTCACCATCAGTACCGCCATGGTCTCTCCGACAGCACGGCCGACACCAAGAATGAAGGCAGCCATGATGCCGGACTTTGCATAGGGCAATACCACATATTGCACCGACTGCCAATGTGAAGCTCCCAAAGCCAGGCTTGCCTCTTTCATCGAAACAGGTGTCGCACGGATAGCATCTTCGGATACCGTAATGATGGTTGGTAAAGCCATGATGGCCAATATGATACTCCCAGCCAAAGCGGTCTCACCCACTGGAAGCCTGAAAAGCTGCTGGATGGCCGGAACCAGAACCACCAGGCCAAAAAAACCATAGACCACCGATGGTATTCCGGCCAACAATTCAATAACCGGTTTAAAAATTCGCCTGACCCGTTCACTGGCAACTTCCGCCATGTAAATAGCCGTAATCAAACCTATCGGCAATGCTATGAGAATGGCCAGCAGCGTCACCCAAAGCGTGCCGAGTATCAGAGGCAAAACGCCGAATTGGGCAGCAGGAATTGCCGTCGGATACCATTCACGTCCCAGAAAAAACTCCTTGAAAGAGATGGGGGGCATCTCCAGCAAATGTCCGCTGAAATGTTTCGGGTAATATCGGTTATCAAAAAAAGTGATTACATTCTCGTTTTTGGAAACATAATCCTCCACACAAGAAGGAAGTCTTTCAAATTTTGCGCCCATCTGTTCTTCAGTATAAGCCGCCGAAAGCTCATCCAATGTAAAGAGTTGTATGTCCTGATCTTTTCCGCCAACTTCTTTCCAGTTGGTGATATCTCCGTTGAAAATATCCTTCACTTGACCGGATGTCAGTTTTTTCACCGGGTTGCGGGCATTCAATGCCAAACTATAGCCCTCTTCGATGGAAGAAGTCTTGAATAAGGAAATACCCGACTTAAAGAGGAATATAACGATAAAGAGTACGGCGACCGTGGTCACCGTACTGCTTGTGAAAAGAATGCCTTCTGAAAACCTTTCTATGATTTTTTTCAGTGTCATTTCCAACTTTTAAGAGAGAGGAACATAACCTTCTGCCAACACAATTTTTTGTCCTTCGGATGAAATGATGAAAGAGACAAAAGGATTCAGTTTGGCGGAGGCACTGGTCAAATAGTAATAATACAAGGGACGGGTAATCGGATACTTCCTGGATTTGGCATTTGCCACATTCGGAGTCACATACGTTTTACCCTTGTCGTAGGAAACGTTCAATGCCTTCACATCCTTTTCCACATAAGCAAGCCCTACATATCCGATGGCACCTTTGGTCTGGCTCACAGACTGGACGATAGCCCCCGTGGCAGGCATCAGCAAAGCAGAATTGGCAAAGTTCTTTTTATTCATCACATGTTCTTTGAAAAATTCATAGGTTCCCGAACTTGTCTCACGGGAATAAACGATAATCTTCATATTAGGTCCTCCGACTTGATTCCAGTTGGTGATTTTACCGGTAAAAACACCTTCAAGTTGCTCTCTGGTCATTTTCGAAACAGGGTTGGATGGATTCACAATCACAGCCAGGGCATCATAAGCGATGATCACTTCTTTAACTGATTTTCCGGCATCCGTGATCTTCATCTTTTCACTGATTTTCATTTTTCTGGAAGATTGGGCGATATCAGTGGTTCCGCTAATCAAGGCAGAAAGCCCTACACCAGATCCGCCGCCGATGACAGAGATTCCGGAACCCGGATGTTTATTGCCGTATACTTCGGCAAACTTTTGGGAAAGGGGCAGACACGTATCGCTACCTTTTACTTTGCAATTTACTTTCTGAGCATTCATCACGGAAGGGATCATCATACTGATCACCAAACCCAAAGCTATTAAATTCTTTTTCATCTCATTATTTTTTATTTTGATATTTAGACATTCGATGTAACTTGCCAAATCATTGTTCGTTTATTCTAAACAGTCGTTTTGCGTGACTCAGCATAACCAAAAACAAGTTTTGTTTCTGCTTTCGCTACTTAAAACGTTCGTTTATTCTAAACAGTCGTTTTGCGTGACTCAGCATAACCAAAAACAAGTTTTGTTTCTGCTTTCGCTACTTAAAACGTTCACTTGTGTGAGCGATAGATCATGGGCTCGTTTCATAGTTTGATCATTTTTACTTGAACAAAGGAACTAATTGGGTATTACAATCGTGTGACAAGGGTTTTACACCTCGGTGAAATCTTAGAATTTATACTGAATCCTAAGGGTAAGAACATTGTCTTTCCGGTCATGCGAAAGAGCTGTTAGAGTATTGGAGCCCACTATATTTGACGTCTTTTCATTGGCAACCATATCGTAATAGGCCATCACTTTGACATTGCTGTTGAAACGATAATTCAAACCCAAACCAAGCGTGGAGAATTTAGCATCGGTTGCTGTCGTTGCTGTCGCTCCGGCTGCAGCTTTCCCGATTTCGTTTCCGGAAACTTCGGTATTCGGATCGTAGACATCGTATTTAACAACAGCCTGCAAAGGCGTTTCCAAAATATTTTGGACAAAGTAGACATAGAATCCGTTGAATTTCCGGTTAAAGACATTCCCCGTAGCAGCAGCAGTCAGACTGGAGCTGGAAGAAGCAAATCCAGGTTGTGTACCGGTGAGATATTCTGCACGAATCTGTGTGATACCCATCACCCAGTCATAGCTAACCTGTCCATCTATACCGAAGTATTGCCGTTTGGTTCTATCGCCAACTTTATTGCTTGAAGCTGTGAATGCTTTTACTCCATTTACATCATTGATAGAATAGGTTTTGTCCGTTGTGGAGGCAAAACCTCCGTCATAATACGAAGCGCCCAAGCCCCACATGATCTTTTCATCGGAAGAGGATTTGGTTGCAGACAAGCGTCCGATAAAATCTTTATAGCTGTCTGTTTCGACGGCAATCCCGTTACCGTTAAACAGGCCAAGATCGAATTTCAGAAAATTCCACGTGGAAGTCTTCGGAGCCTGAAGGGTCAGACTGGCACCTAAATCGCGTTCACCAGGAAACAGTGTCTGAAAAATCCGTGAACGTTCCGGACTCTCACGGCTACTGGATGAATAAGATATTTCATAACCGAAAGGACGGTCAAAAACGCCGCCCGTCAGGGAAATCGCATTGATCCAAGGTTCTGTTACAGACAAATAGGCATGTTTGATACCAACACCTTTTTCCGTAATGTCAAACTGCATGACAGCCTGAGCACCTTGGTTATCGTAGGTAAATTTAACACGTCCGCGACGCACCATCATACGATTATCCACACCACTGGCAAAATTTCCACCGTCATAACTAGATATTCCTGCCGTATCCGCTTTCTGATATTGCATTTGCACATACCCGGATATTTTTATTTTTTTGGCCAAAGCGTTATCAGACTGAAGTTGTTCAAAATCCTGATAAGAAACCATTCCGGTGCTGTCCTGAGCTGAAACATAAGTGCACGCCACAATCGTTAAAAGAGAAGTTACTAAGATTTTTTTTAAAATTTTCATTTGCTTCGTTTTTTAGGTTGTTAATAAGCTACCCCCACCGCAAGCAGCGGGAAATTTAACCCATAGAGATTAAATCCGATGCAAAATAACCGACATGACATGACAAAACTGTTTCACACCAAAGAAAAAAGCATTTCAAAAAGGAAAAAGAAATTAGGACCACACCCCGGGAATTCGCTCTCCGCAAAAATGGCACATCCCGTCCTGAACAACATTTTGTCTCACCACATATCCGCTCCGTTCCACAACCATGTGTTTGCATTTCGGACAAAACGTATTTTCACCATTCAAGTCCGGATCGTTACCAATGTACACATACTTTATTCCGGCTGTCTCTGCCATTTTTTTAGCCTGAAGCAGAATGTCTTCGGGTGTTGGCTTCAAGTGATCCAACTTATAGGCTGGGAAAAACCGACTGAAATGCAATGGCGTATCTTCAAATCCATTTTCAACAAGCCAATCACACATCTCATGAATCATCTCTGAACGGTCTGTGATTCCAGGTACCAACAGATTGGTTATTTCGAGCCATACGCCCTGGGCTTTTAATATCTTCAGGGTATCAATCACAGGTTGAAGGTTCCCTCCGGAAAGACGGCGGTAAACATCATCCCTGATACATTTCAAATCAACATTGACAGCATCCAGATAAGGACAAAGTTCGAGTAAAGGCTTCTCATTGATGTATCCGTTTGTAACCAATACTGTCTTAAAACCCTTATCATGAGCTATTTTTGCAATATCAAAAACATACTCGTAAAAAACGCTGGGTTCTGTATAGGTAAACGCGATACAATCAACATGGTGTTCTTCCGCCAGCTTTAAAACCTCTTCAGGTGTCAAATTATATTTCTTTAAATCGTCCGGCGAACTTTGTGATATTTCCCAGTTTTGGCAATTAAGACATCTTAAATTGCAACCGGCCATGGCCATTGAGAAAATTTTCCTTCCAGGTAAAAAGTGAAAAAGTGGTTTTTTTTCTATAGGATCTACCGCAAGCGAGCAAGGATTTCCGTAGCCCAAAGTATACAACTCCCCCCATCTGTTTATTCTTGCATGACATATTCCTATTCTCCACTCCTGAAGTACACAGCGGTGCGGACAAAGGAGACAACGGACTGCATTACCAGGAAGACGTTCTTGATAAAGTGCCAAACGAGTAGATGATTCGGAATCAGGTAGTGACATCACTGATGTTCAATAATGTTTTCAAATTTAAATATTAGAACCAAACAAATATAATTAAATAGACCTTTTCTTTCATATCCTTATCAAGGATATTTACAGAATCCTTATATTTGTTCCTCCATCAAACCCAGCTCAAGTGCCAAAGCAGATAGTCAGCTTTCCTCCCATCATCGCTAATCATCCAAGAATCCTGATCCTTGGCACCATGCCCAGTGTTATTTCGCTACAAGAAAACCAATACTATGCCCACCCTAAAAATGCCTTCTGGAAAATTTTGTCAACCATCAACGACATCGATTGCCCCACGGATTATCAGATAAAGAAACAACTGATCATCACTATGAATCTGGCACTTTGGGATGTCTGCCACACCTGCATCCGTCCAGGCAGTGCTGACAGCAATATTCGGGAAGAAGAGCCAAACCGCATTGAAGAATTACTGGCCGCTCATCCCACCATCCACACCATCATTTTCAACGGAAAAACAGCTGAGAAACTTTTTCACCGGTATCTGAAAATCATGGATGGAATCCATTCTATAACCCTTCCATCAACCAGTCCGGCCTACACGCTTCCTTTTGAAAAAAAGCTGGAAGCATGGCGGGTGGTATTACAAAGCCTGAAAAACAGATGAAGGAAAGGATTTGAATGAAATCCCTTATTATTTGTCTTGTTCAACCCAGATCAGTGCTCCGGTATCAAAACCCAACCCTTTAGCCAATTCTAAATATTCTTGGCAGACTTTTTCAGGGATCGTCTTCTCACGGGAGAGAATCCACAAATAATGAAGGCTTTTTCCGGCTATCAACGCATACTGATATTGATCATCTAATGCAATAACATTGTAATTGCCATAAAACGGTCCAAAAAAGGAAACTTTCAGTCTGGCTTCCTTGAAACGCCCTATCAATTTAGCTTTTCCGACAGCCTCTTTCCATTGTTTCTTTTCTTCATGATAACCGCGATTTACGACATGAATACTACCATCCCCATTCAGGGAATAATCAGCCGTCGTATGATTCAATCCCCGCTCAAAACGGAAATCCATCCTTGCGATTTCG
>Ga0265294_10005420_pt1 | contig 15575 bp, 13 predicted proteins | sample MunlanPumphouse3_FD_192504 | JGI IMG/M metagenome (GOLD analysis project Ga0265294, IMG submission 192504) | Groundwater microbial communities from a municipal landfill in Southern Ontario, Canada - Pumphouse #3 | ecosystem: Environmental > Aquatic > Deep subsurface > Groundwater | place...
GCTTATATCAACATCACTGCTCTGAATAACTATATCATACCCGTAGATCGATCCTGTTACTGTAGCTGCATGAGTTAAAGCGAAAGTCTGCCCGCTGCCCAGATATATAACATGCTCGAACGCAGGTTGCATAACTCCCCCTGTCACGAAAACTCTGTGAGCGATCACGATCTCAGAATTCAGAATTCTTGACCTCTCGCCGATATTTCCTTTAGACGAAACTGCAAATCTGACAGCTCTTTCAGTATAATTATCCACTTCCGTCTGGGAATACACACCCTCATTCGATGCAATGATCTCTGCAAAAGGCAGAATACCGGAAATGGCTTCAAAATCACCTATTTCCGAATCATCTATCTCATTTTCGACATAATCAGTCAGCAAAGCAAAGTATTCATCATGAGTCAGTTCTATATCCGCCAGTTCCAACGCTTTATACTCAATCTGTCTGACAGTTCTGTTGATACCCGATTCAGCGATATAGTAAACCGAATTATTGTCCCTCTCGTATACAGCTGATTTGATACTGTTTCCTGAAATCGTCAGCAACCCAACTCCCAGGATCGAAAGGACAAGCAGAATAACAAGCACACCTATCAAGACAGATCCGTCCTGTGCACTCCTATTATATTCACTTGTCCTTCTACGTCTCATCACATTCATCCTCTTATATAAACATCGACAGTCAGAGCGAAACTCTCAGAACCATTTTCAGTACTTTCAACTTCAACAGTAAGTCTGTTTCCGTCCAGTGAATAATCGAAAACTTTGATGCCTCCTGTTATCTCCGTTCCGTTCCTGTAAACACTTTCATCGCTGTAAGTATATGTTATTTCACCAAGAACTATATACCCTGCACCCACTGTAATATCTTCAAGGTCGGTCCTTCTCGCATCACGAGAAACATTTCTGGTAACATCTCTTACTCTGTATTGATTAGCGAGAGAATTCACCTGGTTAGTGAAGCTTCTGGGACCGAAGGCAAAAGCCGACACACTTGCACCAACAATAACAGTCATTATCGCAAGTGCTATCACTAACTCAAGAAGAGTGAATCCGGCTCTCCGACAATCTCTGTTGTTCATTACCCTCTTCAGTGCCATATCAAATGCAGCTCCATCTGTGACTCAAGCAGCTTCTCAGTTTCATCCGAAAAAACTTTGACCCGCACCTTCACTAATTTACCATCAGCAATAGTCTGTGTAACAACACGATATCCCTTTCCGAAAGCATCATCAGATCTGGTCACTGAATCAGCCGGCAACGCAGAATCCTCATCTTTACTCATCCTGTAATACTCTTCCAAAACACTCTGTGCTACATATGAAGCGTCAACAAGGGTCTCGGATTTTCTAACGATCCTTGACGTGTAACTGAACAACGGAAAGAAAGCAACAACTATGACAGAAAGGATCATGATCGAGACCATGACCTCCACAAGAGTAAGGCCACTTTTCGAATTATATACAATATACTTTTTCAGCTTCTCTCCAATCATATCAGCACCGATGAACCGGTAAATACTCCATTACATTATACCAACGAAATCAAAACAATGACAGATAATAATCAGCGATCATTTTGCCGGCCAAAACCGAGATCATACTCCCCAAAGCGAGAAAAGGTCCGAAAGGCATATACCTGTCTTCACTGTCTTTTCTTCTCTTAAGGATGATCACTCCTGCAACAGCCCCGATCCACACAGCGGCAAGAAGAGCTACAATTGTTTTGACTGTGCCAAGATAGAGTCCCGCCATCAGCATCAGCTTGACATCACCGAGCCCCATCCCCTCCTTCTTAAAAATCAGCCGTCCAAGCAAGTCAACAGCAATAAGAAGTCCTCCTCCGATTGCTCCGCCGATCAAAGCTTCTTTCCATGATACATCTCTGACCAGGAACAAACTGCCGATAGCAAGTACTAGTCCTGCTATGATGAACCTGTCCGGTATTATCCTGTGATCAATGTCTATAAAAGTCACCATGATAAGTATAGATGCGAAAATCAGATGAAAAGCCAACGCTAAAGTCAGGCCGAATGCAAAATATGCTCCGGCGAAAACGATTCCCGTTAATAGTTCAACAAACGGATACCTCGCTGATATTTTCGCATTACAATATCTGCATTTCCCCTTCAGAAACAACCAGCTGAATACCGGAAACAGATCGGCAGAACCCAATGTATGTCCGCATGAAGTGCAGTGCGATGCAGGAAAAGCAATTGATTCTTCTCTCGGTATCCTGAAAATGCACACATTATAGAACGAACCAAGAACCAATCCTCCGACCCAAAACAACATCAGATAAAAAATATTAAAGGGCATTATTCTCTCCTGTCACCATCATTTCACTGCCTGTCTCTTTGTAAAGTAAAACTCCCGGTTTCCCGGGAGTAAAACACCTGAAAGTCAGGATATAAAGCTAAGAACATGAATCGCTCAAAGAACCAGAGTGTCAGTCTATCTTTTCTTTGTTAGCAACCGAAGCTATTCCATTGACAACTTCTATTCTGGCAAGTATCTTGGTATCCAGTGCTGTGCCCTTATAATCCGACGTAGGCATCAAATTTCCAAGGCCCGCAATAGCAACTTCGTCAAGATCTCCTAAATCAGCATCATCAATCTTACTGTCAGGATCAGGATTTAAGTTATTATGAATGTTTATAGCGCTGGCATACATCTGAGCTGTAGTAACTTCTACCTGAGTATTGGCTCTATCGGTGATCCCGATAAAACTTGGCACTGCTACCGCTGCGAGGATAGCAAGGATCGCGATAACTACGATAAGTTCAATGAGTGTAAAACCTTTACGTGTGTTTCTTTTCTTCATTATATTTTCCTCCGTTCCATATTATTAAGAATAAGTTCTTAATCAATGACATCTTATTAGTATGTAGTCCCTTTGTCAATTCATATCAGGCAAAATTGATGATTTTGTAACATAAATGTCAAAATACCTTATCAAGCTATGAGCGAGAACATTCCGAACATAGGCAGAAGTATAGAAAGTACAATAGTAAGGATCAAACCACCCATCACGAATATGATCACAGGTTCGATCAACGCTGTAAGTCTGGTCGTAGCAACTTCTGCTTCATCTTCATAAAACACTGCAGTCTTGGACAGAAGATCATCCAGCGTACCTGATGCTTCTCCCAACTGTACCATTTGGATGACCATGGGCGGAAAGACTCCGATTTCTTTCAAAGGCTCATAAAGACCCCGGCCGGCCCGTACCTCGCTGTTCAGATTCTTCACGTGCTTACTAATAAAGGCATTGCCAACACTTCTGGATGTAATATCGATCGCCTGAGGTAACGGAATTCCGGAAACAAGCAAAGTCGCCATACTTTGAGTGAACCTGGCTGTAACTATCTTGACAAGAAGCTTGCCCATAACGGGAAGTCTGAGCTTAGTTCTGTCGAAAGAATATCTCACATCCTCGGATCTCAACACCATCCGGATAACGAGAATAACGGTAAAAATAGCAAGAAAAATTATAAGGAAATATTGAGACATGAAATCTCCCAACCCTATCACCATTCTGGTTAGCCCGGGAAGTTCCTGCCCTGAACCTGCGTACATCCCTGTAAATGTCGGTACAACAAATACAAGAAGAAATATAACGACCAATACTGCCACGATGCTCAGTATCAAAGGATATGTCATCGCACTTTTGATCTTCTGATTCAGTTTGTACTCTTTAGTTAATGCATTTCCCATTCTTGCAAGAGACAGATCCAGATTACCTGACGCTTCACCGGCTTCAAGCATAGAGATAAACAATTCGGGGAATCTTTTCTCGTGATCCTTAAAAGCTTCAGTAATGCTGATCCCGCGTTGTATCTTCTTATAAACATCAATCAGAACTTTTCTGAGCTTGGGATTTTCAGTCTGAGATGACATAATATCCAGAGCCTGCAAAATTGATACACCTGCCTTTAGGACTACAGCAAACTGGTTGCAGAAAATAGCAAGATCGCTTACAGGTATCTTGACTGAAAATTCAATATCCTTCTTGGCACCCTTCTCCGCGAGTTCAGCAAGTTCCGTCATATAATGACCTTTATCCCGCAGAGTTTCTCTTATGGCTCTGGTATTATTACCCTCTAATATACCTTCGATCGTTTCTCCGGATTCATTCAAAGCTTTGTATCTGTATTTAGGCATTTAAATCTCCTGTAGGTCCTCTGGACTTAAAAGTATTCATCCTGACGTATTCAGGATCGACTGAATGAAGGATCATATCTTCATATGTTATCTTTCCGGATTTATAAAGCGATATCAAGGAATTATCCATGGTAATCATACCTTGGGCTGCTCCCGTAGCAATAGCGTTATTTATCTGAGGAGTCTTTGACTCGCGTATCAGGTTACGGATAGCAGGAGTTGAAAACATGATTTCAGATGCCGCTACTCTCCTTGTCCCTTCCTTTGTGGTGATCAATTGCTGAGATATCACTCCCTGAAGAGTCATTGAAAGCTGTATCCTGATCTGTTGCTGCTGGTTAGGCGGAAAAACATCAATGATCCTGTCTATCGTCTTAGCCGCACCTATAGTGTGTAATGTTGAAAAAACAAGATGTCCGGTCTCCGCGGCCGTCAATGCGATCGAGATCGATTCATGATCACGCATCTCTCCGATAAGTATCACATCCGGATCTTCACGCAGCGATGCTCTGAGTGCATTAAGATAATTCGAAGTATCATTTCCTATTTCGCGTTGATTGACTATGCTCTTATCATGCTTATGAAGGAATTCTATCGGATCCTCCAGAGTAAGTATGTGACAATCCCTCTCTTTATTAATTATATCTATCAAAGTCGCAAGAGTCGTAGATTTACCGCTGCCTGTAGGCCCTGTAACAAGAACGATACCATAGTTCTTTCTTGTAAAATCTCTTATCGCCAATGGAAGTCCAAGCTGTTCCGGCGAAAGTATCGTGGAATCGACATTTCTCATTGCAACAGCATATGTACCTCTCTGCCTGAAAACATTTACCCTGTATCTGTATTTCCCGCTGGCTGAGATCGACAAATCGTATTCGCCCTTTTCAGCAAGTTCTTCAAACTGTTTATCACTAAGGAAAGATCTCACACACTCCTCAGCATCCTGAGGTTTTATGATAGTATCACCCAATTTTACAAGTCTTCCGTTGACACGTATCGTCGGCGGTATTCCGACTGAAAGATGGATATCAGATGCTCCGATCTCCTGACATTTCTCCATAAGATCTGTAATAATAATATCCATTCTTCCTCCGCTGATCCTTAATCCTGAGTAAAGGCAACCGCAATGGCTTCTTTAAGTGAAATAACACCATCTTCAGCCAATCTTATACATTCATCCTTGAGAGTTCTGACTGAATTATCCGCAAGATATTTTCTTATCTTACCCGAAGCGTCCTCTGTCGGTATAAGTGATCTGATCTCGCTGTTGACTGTCATTACCTCATGGGCAGCAATTCTCCCCTTATATCCTGTGCCTCCGCAGTTTACGCAACCGGCACCTTCATAAAACCTGATCTGCGTGTCCGCAGGGATCCCGAGGATCCTCAAATCTGTCGGGTCCGGTTTATGTTCTCTCTTGCATACAGGGCATGTCTTTCTGACAAGTCTCTGAGCTATAACTCCTGCAAGTGCAGCTGACAACATATACGGTTCGACACCCATATCCAGAAGTCTGGCAATGGTGCCCGGAGCATTGTTGGTATGTAGTGTTGAAAGCACAAGATGACCTGTTACCGCGGCTCTTATTGCTATTTCGACAGTTTCCTGATCCCTGATCTCACCGATCATTATTATATCCGGATCCTGCCGCAGGATCGATCTGAGTCCACTGGCGAAATCAAGTCCTGCCTTTGGATTCACCTGCACCTGATTTAATCCGTGTATCATATATTCGACCGGGTCCTCAACAGTTATGATGTTCTTGCTTGTCTGATTGAGTTCGTTCAGCATAGTATAAAGAGTTGTTGATTTACCGCTTCCGGTCGGACCGGTAACCAGTATTATCCCGTAAGGATTCTTGAGAAGTGAGTCAAACTTTTCAAGGTTCTCCTTCGTAAAACCAAGCTCTTCCTTCGGCTTGAGAAAGGAATTCCTGTCAAGCATCCTCAAAACAGCTTTCTCTCCGAAAACTGTAGGCAGTGTAGATATTCTTACGTCAACATTGTGTCCTAATATTTCCAGTTCACATCTTCCGTCCTGCGGTATCCTTTTCTCTGCAATATTAAGATTACCCATGATCTTAATACGGGTTATCATGGCAGACAGAGCCTTTATCGGAGTAGATAAAACCGGAATAAGAGTACCATCGATACGAAGTCGGATCCTGACATCAGTTTCAGATGGTTCGATATGTATGTCAGAAGCCCCGTCACTGACAGCTTGTTCAAGGATCGAGTTGACAAGTCTTACTATCGGCGCATTTCCGACAGCTTCATCATCAGCATCTCTGATCTCATTTACCGCATTGATCATTTCGTTTTCTTTACGAAAATCCTCAAGAGCTCTTTCTGCTCTTACGTTGCCGTAAAGATCGTCTATTGCCTGCATGATAGATTTCTCTTTCGCTATCAGAGGCGTGACTGTCATTTTAGATACTATCTCTACGTCTTCAATAGCATGCAGATTGAAGGGGTCTGCCATTGCGAGATGGAGTTTATTCCCGGATATCTTGACCGGTATTGATTTAGTCCGTCTCGCTACAACGACAGGCACTATATTCGCCATCTCATCAGGTATGATCGTTCTGTTAAGATCGATATAAGGAATTCCCAGTTGAAACTCAAGTGCTTCATGAAGCTGGTTTTCTGTAACAAACTCCAGATCAACCAGAATATCACCAAGCTGTTTCTTGATAGCATTCGCTTTCTGAACTTCCAGAGCTTTATCAAGCTGATCCCTTGAAACCAGACCTGCATCCAGCAGAAGTTCACCGATATATCTTTTCTTCACCATATCAGACCCTGCTTCCCACTTTCACCTAATCGACTTTATATCATAGTATCATTCGCGATAGTGATTTTCAATTCATTTCACAACATCACGTCCCATCATATGCTTATAACAGTTATTGCATTATTGCGAATGCTCTCAACAAAAAGCAGGCAAAGATGCGGATCATACTGAGTGCCTATGCATTCCATAAGTTTAGTCGCAGCTTGTTCAGCACTCATACCTTTTCTGTATTCACGGTCGCTTGTCATGGCATCGAACGAATCGCAGATAGCTATGATCCTTGACCCAACAGGTATATCCTCACCTTTAAGATGTTCGGGATACCCATTTCCGTCATATCTTTCATGATGATGCAGCATAATCGGAACTATTTCCTTTAAAATATCCATATTTTCCGCGATCTTAGCACCTGTAACGACATGTTCCTTTGCCTCTATATACTCCATATCGCTAAGTCTTTCACTCTTATTGAGAATACTATCTTTCATCCCTATCTTACCGATATCATGCAACATCCCCGCAAGATATATTTTATCAGCCTTATCTGTATCCAGACCGGAGATCAATGCCAGCTTTCTGCAGTATGAAGCAACACGCTTAGAGTGATTGTAAGTATATGAATCCTTTGCATCGATCGCTTTCAAAAGAGCATCAACTACTTCCATTTTAAAATGCTCTTCCTGTACTGTCGAATCAGGTAACGATAACGAATATTGCTTTATTTTCTCATATTTCCTTCTGTCTTCCTGTGCAAGATATGTGATCAGCAGTAAAACAATTACCTGCACAAGGATGATCAGAACATAAACCGGCACATGCTTATCGACCGGTCCTGAAAAGAATACTGCAAGTAATACACATACTGCCGTTATTGAGTATCCAAACCTTCTTGTAAGCAACCTGTTCATTAGGAAAACAGGAATTACCAGAGTAACACCAAGATGCATTTTCTGAACCATGTCCATGCCTGAAACAAGCTTTATAACAAGTACAGAAACGATCACGAGTCCGGATAGGACAATAGTGATGTACTTCGAAGTCTTCCCGGGACTTTTAAAGATTTGCTTATGTTTAGTCATTGCTCCCTCCTCTTTCCGGTATATTTAGTAATGACTTTCAGTAAATCAGGAATATTTGCTCTAAATAGTCGAAGTGCTGCATAGTAGATCGATATGAGAATCAGAAATACAACACATAAGAATATTAACTCAAACATCGTCGTCTGCTTAGATATAGTCCGCTCCCAAATCAGCAAAGCGCCATATGCAGGAAATACGATAACTAAACCGGATATCACTATTTTACCCAAAGAAAGTATACTTCTTTTCAACATATTCCCGGTTTTCCGGTCAAGTATGATCAATAGCATTGTTCCGCCCAGAAAAGCACCTATTGCAGCTCCGATCCCAAGACCTTTATAGCCAAATGTTCTTATCAGGATCACATCTGCTGAAATGTTGATTGCGGACGAGATCATTATCGCTACAGCAGGCAACAAGACATACCTCAACGAAAGGAAAAACCTCAGGCATATAAAAATAACACCTTGTCCGATTATTGAAAGTGAATATCCTGCGAGTATACCCGATGTGATCCTTATCGAATCCGCATCAAAGGCTCCCCGTCCCAGCAATAATTTAACCAAAGGTTCCCTCATGAAAAAGATAAAAACAGCAAACGGTACCGTTATCATGATAGTTCTGCTTAGGATGATCATCATGCTGCGCTCGTGTTCAGCTACGGTCTCCCGGCAGCTGATCCTTGACAGTGAAGGAAGAGCCACCACACCTATCGCAGCAATAAATATCCAGGTAGGAAGTGAAGCCATCCTGTAAGCATAATTAAGTCCCGATATCGTTCCGGTACCAAGCCTCGCCGCCAGTATCCTCTCCGCTATCAAAACTCCCTGAGAAGCAATATATACGATGATATAAGGCAGCAATGCTCCTGCATATCTGCGTAATATCTCGTTCCATTTCACCCCGGTCGATTCTTTGCCGAAATCTGATCCGCCAATAGCCCCGTACTTCAGAATACCTCCCCATACTATCAATGCCATCATCGCAGTCCCGGCAGTTACCGAGACCGCAATGTATACGATCATTGATCCCGGATCACTAACGAATATCATCGCAGCAAATATTCCTGCAAGGAACAGCAGATTAAACACAACAGGAGAGAAAGACACCGGCAGAAATCTGTTTCTTATGTTCAATATCGCTCCACCAAGCGAATATAAAGGAAAAAACAACATAGCAGGCATAAGGATACCAAGAAGCTTAACTGATAGAGAAATCGTTGCCTGATCCATACCCTGCCCGGCAAACCCGATGATATTATGCCGGAATATCAAACCTGAAACAAAAATCAGGAGAGAGACAGTCATTACCGAAGTGATCAGAATTTTAGCAGCACGAGCGAATTCGTTCGTGCCCCTCTTCATAAGGATCTCTGTCAGTAAAGGGATCGATGCCATCCCCGCAGCTACAGCAAGTATATTGTTTCCTATGATATCGGGAACTGAAAACGCCAGAATGAAAGCATCCGCTGCTGCACTTGTGCCCAAAGCTACTGCAAAAAGCATATCTCTTGCTAAAGCTGCAAAAGCAAGGATCATATTAACGGCAGCGATCATTCCGATCTTCATGGATACTGTGCCTTAATAACTATATCAGGGAATCCATCATTCTGAACAGCAACCGAAAGCGAATGAAAATCAAACTCCTTAAGTAACCTTCTCATTTTACGTTCTGTAGTATCAAGGTTCTTGTAATGAGAAATATTGAATGGGAACTCGCTTTCAATGTGAGGCTGTTCTGTGTCCAATTCCCAGGGATGAACGTATATCATGCCGGGTCTTTTCCTGGTCACCATCCGAAAAGCCCATATTATAAACGATTCAGGAAGCATCCTAAGATAGGCTCCGCCCGAAAACGGCATCCTCAACCCTAAAAACCCAATAATCGTTGACGGAAATTCAATAAGGTCAAGACGTCTGCCTTCAATAACAGGATGGAAGGGATGCATAGGAAGCTTGCTGTTTCCCGACAGAAAAGTCTTAAACGGCTGAAAACTCGAATCAACTTTGATCCCTTCTTCCTCAAGTACTTCCAAAGCCCAGATATTTCCGGGACCTATACTCCAGGAGGGTGCCCTGAACTCAATGACCTTAACACCCGTTATGTCTTCAATACTTCTGCAGGACCTTCTGACGTCCTCCCTGAAAAGCTTCGGTTCCATTCTGTCTGCCATCTCATGATAAGAACCATGTGACCCTATCTCATGTCCTGCTTCGATTATGCTTCTTATAACACCCGGTTCACTTTCAGCCACTCCGCCAAGCACGAAGAATGTAGCTTTCACATCATATTCATCCAGGATCTCAAGTACTTTTTCTGTATTTCTTCTGATCCTTGACTCATATCTGCTCCAGTCCTCCTTGCGGATGTTGAAATCATTGGTATGGAACCAGTCTTCCACGTCTATTGTAAGTATGTTCTTCACTTCACCCGTCACCAGTCCATATGTATTATCGTCTGAGCACCGCACGTCTTCTTTCTCTGTTAATGACATGATATATCGCCGATAGTATCAGGCCTCCTGAAGGCAGCAGATCATCCGGCCTAAACGTATCATTGATTATACCGTATTTACCTGTGAAAAAGAACGGTATCTCAGGTCTCTTCTTCTTCTTTACATGATCCAGCAAAGCAAGCACTTCACCCGGAAATGACCATTTTGTCCGCACTCCGGCTTCAGGACCTGCAACTACCGGACAATCACCTGTTTTAGCGATCATAAAGTAAAGATACGGGAAATCGACACCTGACAGTACAGACAGTTCAAGTGAAGCCCAAAACCTTGTATTTGCTTCCAGAAAATAGTATTCACCATTTTTATCTTTCACAAATTCAATTTCAACAGGCCCGGTCCATTCGATATCTTTCATAAACTCTAAAGCCAGCGCGACTGCTTTTTCATCAATAATGGTTTCCTGTATGGTACTCGGGCCCAAAGGATCCGGGTAATTTCTAAGTTCTTTCTGTACAAGGCAGGCTCTCATTTCACTTTTCTTATTAAAGATCATACACACATCGATCTTATCGACAATTTCTATGAACTCCTGTACCAGAGGTTCCGGATGCGATGCGGATATTTTCCTGTATTCCTCGGCAAAAGACTCTTTGTCTCTGACAACTCTCATACCTCTGGAACCTGAGCTATGCCTTGGTTTGATGATCAGAGGAAATCCCAACCCGGAAATCTCCGGCATATCAGAGTCTCCATCAATCATAGAATTCGCTGTAGCGGGACAGTTCAGTCCGGCTAAAACAGCGTGATCAAACGCTGATCTTTTATCAGAAATGATCGCATAATTCTCAACTGAAGGCAAAGCAAAACCACAGAAACCTCCTAAATACTCTGAATTACGAACTGCTATGCCGGTCGTACGGTCATCCATCGGCATCAGTATGTCGATCCTATTGTCTCTTATAATAGTTACCAACTGTTCAAGATAAGCCTCATCACTCTGCTCCGGTCCCGGGGTCTTGTAAAATCCTGAACAATACTTGGAAAAGCATGACGGATTCATCCGGGTCGATTCACAGCATGCTACTTTCAGGCCCTTGCTGCCAAGTGAACGCACAGCAGAAAGTGTCTTTCTCTGATGTCCGTCTGTTATCAGAATATCATGCATTTTATCCTCTCAGACGTTACAGGAGCAGCCAGTTCCATAGAATAAACCTCCTGGCGAAGCACATATACCTTGAGGTTGTCCGTCTCAAGATAAACACTCATATTCTCGTTTATCTTTATAAGATCCTCCAATCGATAGAAAGCCTTAGCCTGGATTATCCGCCTGTTCTCCGGAACTGTGTAGTACTCGTCAAGGGCACCTGTAATGATGGGGAAAGGCTTTTCTGAGTCTTCTTTGGTTATCGGCTTGTCTGTGTTCAAAGGTATCTTTTCAACGAACCAGAACACATACTCAGTCGGATACTCTACATATTTATTATCAACATATACATCTTTAACATATTCCCACAGATTATAATGATATCCATAATTTATCACTTCAGAATACTGTTCGACAGGAGAAATTATCGTCCAATTATTCAGCTGATAGTCCTGTTTGATCTTCTGGCAGGCGTAAGCTGCCTCGTCATACTCCATCCGATCCGAAATATATGCTTTGATCGGGACCTGAAACGCGGAATAATCAAACATCGTCAGAACTATCGCAACTGCTGCTATTGTTTTGATAATATTACCAATGTACTTTTTAGACGTGATCAGGTCAAAGGATGCGATCACCAGTCCAAACATAAACGCAGCAATATAAGCCAGAAACGAACTTGTTCTGCTGATGTCCATAATGAAAGGAATGCCAAGTTCCGGTGCTCTGTATTGCAGATACAGGATAGCAACGAATACTGTTATTGCTATGCCTGCTCTGGCCTGCACCTTGTGTTCGACTGACTTAAGAAATAATCTAATAAGCGAAAACAGAAGAAGAACTCCGATGCAGATAAACAATGTAGTAAAAATCGTATCATTTCTGATATAACTAACAAAACCTGCAAAGCTTTCAATGTTTGTATTTGTCTCAATGCTGTCTCTGATAAAGCCGATCGATGCACCATGGAAATCTTTTCCCGAAAGAAGACCCAATCCGACAGGGAGAAACCCTGCTGCCGCTGCTAATATCATTATCCCTGCGGTCCTGAGCAGATTAGCCGGTTTCAACAGGATATGTAAATTCATTATGCATACAAGCAGATACCCGATCACCAGATAAACCGAAACATACGGATGAACAAGAATAGTTATCAGTAATGCTTCAGCGCTCAGAACCAGAAAGTATTTTTTTCCTTTCTCGAAAAACATGCTCAGAAAATATATTCCCGGAAGCATGAAAATCATTGCATACTCTTCAGGAAGAGCTGAGATGTGCCTGATCTGTCCGAACGGAAACGATGTATTCATAACAAACACTGCCAATCCTGCAAGAGCCGGTATAAGGCTTGTTCTGATTTGTTTTCGAAGAACATAATATAGAGAAAGCAGCATAAGTCCGGAACCCACAGGTCCTATAAACCGGATTATAATGGAAGGATCAGTGAAAAATATTTTGCTTAGTGCCGATAGGATCGCGTGATAGCCGTAAGGATAAACACCATCTCTGAACAGCTGGTTATTTCCCATATATTTGGTCCAGGCCAGATGAACATATGGATCTGATGAGCCATAATACAGATGTGTAAAGGAGTGGTGAAAACGAGCATAAAGACCTACAGCGAGCAATGCAATAAGAACAAAACTTTCAACAGGCCTTGTTCCGAGTTTCATGATGAAGCCCTTTACCGATACAGTAATTCTCCTTCCCAAAGATTTCAGTGATTTCATTGCTGCCTTATTAATTCCGCCCTCTTCTTCACTGGAATCAAGGATCTTTCCAAAATAATGACTTCCCAGATCCTTAAAACGTATCCCTTCTTTACTCTTCTTTCTCCAAATATAAAACCCTATGATGATAAGATAGACTATCAGAAGTGATACTGTTTCATATATCCCTATAAGTGCAAGTATGTATACGACCCCGATCGTTACAAGGTTAGAATGAGTAAGATAAATGAACAACCTGTCCAGAGTACCGAACTCATACTCATTATCACTATGCTTCAGAAGTCCGGACGGAAGCAAATAGAAAAGCAGATAGTAAATTACTACTACCCTGACCAGCATCATAGTATTTTCAAATATCCCGAACATATCAATCCTCTTTCTTCCCGGGATCTCCGGGAGCTTCGAGTTCATCGATTCTGTTTCGCAGTATCCCGATCTCCTGCACCAGTTCTTTGATGCTGTTGCTTTGTATAGAAGCCGAAGCAGTAAGCGAAAAAAGGATCATGAGCATAAAAAAGATGATAACAAGAAACAAAGCATTAACAGAATCTTTGACTGAGAGCAGAGCAGCAATGCTGTCTATCAGCTTGGGAAATAAAGCAAGCACGAAAAACGCCAGACAAGTAAGAAGCCAGACAAGAGTATATTTGAGCTCGATCCTCTTAGTCCTCACCATATTGATTATGTAAACTGAAAACAATGTGGTACCTATCAGCAATATTACTTGAAGTACTCTTTCCATATCTACCTCCTTCTTGCGATCCTTGAGATAAGGATACTGATCGTTACTTTAGTAAAATAATAAACCGAACGAGTGAAATTGATAGATGATCTGCCATGACCTCTACTTTTCATTATAACGGGGATCTCGACTACTTCAAGTCCGGCCCTGTGAAGCATTACTATAGCTTCAGGTTCCGGATAATCTCTTGGGTAGTCCTCACAGAAATGCTCTATAGCTTTTCTGTCGAAAGCTCTGAATCCTGATGTCGGATCGGTGAATCGTCTTCCTGTAAGTATCTTCAGCAGACCCGAATAGAACTTTATCCCTGCTCTCCTGATGCCTGTAGACTGAAAGCCTTCAAATTCAAGAAATCTGGACCCGATGCACACATTTGCACCATCTCTCAGCACTTCCAGCATTTGGGGTATATATACAGGGTCATGCTGACCATCTCCGTCAACCTGTATAGCAAAGTCATATCCTTTAGCCTGTGCATACTTTAGCCCTGTCTGGACCGCTCCTCCAATGCCGAGGTTTACCGGTAGATTTATGATCTTGCAACCAAGTTTTCTGCAAACTTCAACAGTATCATCTGTAGAACGATCATTTATTACCAGCGGCACGCAACTCTTACACACACCGGCTATTGCATCAATAAGCGGAGGTAAGTTCACAGCTTCATTATAAGCCGGTATGATAAGCAAAACTTTTGATTTACCTGTTATATCAGTCATCTTTTCGGCCCTATAACCTTTTCTCCCAGATTTTCGTATGCCTTGCTCTGTTCAATATGGTATACAGATATATTCTGATCATCATAGAAAAGTGATATTTCACCTCCGCTTTCCTTGTAATCCGATATCCATACACCCAAACGATCTTTTTCAGAGATCCTTCGCTCCCGTTGTTTTTCGAGTTCCTTCATAGTGAAATATGTCTCATAAATCTGTTTCTCATGGAAAATGAAAACATGAGGCACTTCGATCGGATTATCTCCGTCTTTTCCGGATATCAGTTCCTGAGAGCTGCCAACCGCTCCATCGAGAAAATCTCCCACCATGAGATGCCACCCTTTGCCGTAAGCAAGCGCATATCCTTCTTCCTGTGACACGATAAGCCATTCAGTCGGACGATAAGAACCTGCTATTCTCAGATATTGTTCGATAAAGCTATTGTATTCCATCTTATACGGAATGATCGGCGCAGGACGTATGACAATAAACAATGCTATCACCAGTGAATACACAGAAGCCAGCCTTACATCATACCTGATCTGATCTCTTCTGAAAACAGAAGTGATACCCCAGAAACCGGCACCTGCAATGACCGGAGAAGCGATTGAAAAAAGTTCTCTGGCTCTTGCCTCGATGACAAGACTGCCGGTCACATACCCACCGAAATAGTAAAGTGCGAAGCTTCCCGCTCCGAACAACGCCAGAAACAATAAAGCAGTCTTTCTGTCTTTCTCTTTAACCAAAGGCACA
>Ga0265294_10005421_pt1 | contig 15573 bp, 13 predicted proteins | sample MunlanPumphouse3_FD_192504 | JGI IMG/M metagenome (GOLD analysis project Ga0265294, IMG submission 192504) | Groundwater microbial communities from a municipal landfill in Southern Ontario, Canada - Pumphouse #3 | ecosystem: Environmental > Aquatic > Deep subsurface > Groundwater | place...
CCTCTTTTTTTAAAGCTTTTTTAGCCTCTAAAATAGTTGTTCCTGTAGTAAGTACATCATCAATTAAAATTACATCACAATTTTTTACTCCACTATAGATAAATTTTCTTGGATTTTTTTGTCTAAATTCTAGATTTTCCCCAGCATATTTAACAATATTTTTAGCTTTTAAAGTGTTGAAAACTGGTTTTATAAAAGCACTTTTTAAATGCTTTGCCAAAATAGCAGTTTGAGAGAAATCGTGTCTTGTGTGGTCATCTATAGGAAGAGCCAAAATAGGGTGGGTAAATTCAAAATTGTCTGCAAACTTCTTAAAACTAAGTTTTCCTAAGATATTAAAAACTCTATCTCCATAGAAGTGATATTTGCTTTGGATTAAATCTTCTAAATCTTTATAATCATAAAAAGAGTAAACAAAGAAGTCCTTCTCTAGCTCTTTTTTATAAAAGTTTGGCTCAAGTAGTGTGCTTTGACAAGTTTTACATAGAATAGAAAATGATAGTTTATCGCATGATGTACATTTCATTTTCTACTCCTTTTAATAATATGATAAGCTAACTATCTCATATATTGATTTAAAATATTTTTAGTTTCATTATGCTCTTTTGTGCTTTTTTTGAAATCTTCTATCAAAATATCATGAGCATTTTTAAGTTTATCTATACTTTCATTTGAATATTTTATGTAGTTCTCTTCATTGTTTATAAAAGAGTTTACTCTATCTTTAAAAAAACCTATCAAAGTATCAAAAATAAAATTTTGATACTCTAAAGACATTTTGTCATTGATATTTATATCACCTGTAAAAGTAAATTTACTTTGTTCTTCTTCTGGTTGATTTTGTTTTAAATTTTCTAGCTTAACTCCATACTCTTTTAGTAACTCTTTAAAAGAAGATGAATTTTCACCGTTTGGAAACATATTAAACACCAAAAGAGATACAGAAACTAAATCTAAACTATCCAAAGTTTCCAAAAAAGCTTTTTTAAGTGGTGGATTATCTATTTGGTGAAAGCCGTGCTGTTTTTTATCATCATAATCCAAATTTGGAATATCAACAATTTTTTGTTTCCCATAATCAAGCAATCCAGCAGCTGCATAGGCTCTAGCTCTGAATATTGCATCATGTTCTGACTCTCCTTTTTCTACCCATTTGGCTACAAAGTCTTCAAAATCTTTTGCATCTTCATATACATTTCCATAAGTTGCATGAGTTTGTTGATAAGTCCACATATATTGCCTTGGGTCAGAAGTATTCCAATACTGTTGATTTCTAAAGTCATAATTAGACATCAAGAAAGTATTTTTATCTATCCCCTTTTTGATGTTTTCATATATAGTTCCTATATATACATATTCTTGCTCTTCTTTTTCATCATTTTGAATAAATTTATTTGGATTTTCTACTATATTATTTTTATCTATTTTAAAAACTTCTATTGGTAAAACACTATCTTCTTTTTTTGTTTTTTGATAGTTTGTATATATGTTTTGGTTATTTGTTATTTCCATAGTTTACTCCTTTAAAAGATAATAAAATTATTTTTTGATACATCTAACATTAAATCCATTTGCTCTATGACTGTATGAGGTACTATCTCCAGTACCTATATAAGTGTCAGAAAAATAAAATGCTTTTCATATTAGTTGAAAATTGGCTATTTGTGTTTATTATATTTGATTGAAAATTTGTTGTTACAATGCTTGTAGCTAATTGATGTCCATCTGTTTTTCTTCCTCATTGATAATAGTTTCTAAAACAGCTCTCTTGAGCATTTATATTTACACTACAGCTTCCACTTGCATTTAGTATAAATCCTTGACCTTTATTCAATTGAGTTAAAAGAGGATAGCCTGAAACAACAGCATTTATATTACGAACATAGTATTGTTCGCCATTTACAATATTATATGTAAAGGCATTTAGATTAATTCCTAAAAATAAAAATCCCCCAATAATAAAAGATAAAAATCTTTTTTTCATTTTGTTTCCTTTGTGTAAAGTTTGCATAAACATTCTATCAAATAAAGATTATTTTTAGATAAATACACTTATAATCAGAATATATGACAAATTTTAGGGGAAAATATGCAAATACAAAATAACCAAAATCAAAATCTTCTATACCAAAATACAAATCAAAATAAAAAATTACAAGAAGAGAACTCTTATGAGAATTTTGTAGCAAGTACAAAAACAGCAAAAGAAGATGCAGTTTTTTTAACTAAATATTTAATAGATTTTGTAGATAAGCAAGGTGGTTTTTCATCTTTAACAAAAGAAGATGAGGCACTTTTTCGAGCTATTCTTGAAGATGATAAGATTTCAACAAGTGAAGTAAAAAATCTAAGCTATGAACAAATGGCAAAACTAAATCAACTTTTTAAAGATTTAAATAGTGAAACTTTTTTTATAAAAGGTTTTGATATTTTTCATAAATCAAATGTATCAAACGATGAAAATTTTAATAAAGCTATTTTTGAAACTCTTAAAAACAAAGATGATGAAACACAAAGAACTCTTTTTTCACTTGATTTAAAAGCAAAACTAGGATACAACAGACCTAGGCTTCCTTTTGAAAAATCAATAGATGAAGAGATAGCACAGAGAATTGCTTTTGAAAAAGAGAAATATAAAGATTTTCCAAATAAAGATGAGATAATGGAAAACTTGATAAAAGAGCTTAAAAATTGGAAAATAATTGATTATGGAAGTTTTATTGAACAAACTCTATTTCAACTAAGAAAAGATATTTCAAATCCAAGTACATCTGAAGATGCAAAGTATTATCTTTTGAAAAATTTGCCATATTATGAAGATTTACAAAAAAATTACAATCAAATACAAAAGGAGACAAAATATGCTTAATTTTTTCAAAAAAGATAAAAGTTCTTTAACTTTTAAAATCGTTATTTTAATAGGATTAGGGTTTATTTATCCTATATTAGCAAACTCTACAAAAGATAGTTTTGTAGAAATTTTTTCAAATATATCTGAAAACAGTAACTATTACACAAAAATAGTAAGTAAAAAAGAGATAAAAGATAAAAAATCTACAATAAACTATGTAGTAATAACAGGAGATGTATCTTCAAAAAATAAAATTTTGGATAGATTTTCACTATCTTTAGATGAAAGATATATTACTAGTTTAAATGACTTGAGTATAAAAATAGAGAGTCTTAAAACAAAAGAGATATATAGTTGTGAAGCGACTTTTTTAGATAAAGTTTCTCCAGCTTACTCTTATCATATTCAAGTTGATATAAGTAATAAAGCTGCTAATTGTTACTTGAAATCTAAAAATAAACTAAATAGTTCAACAAAACTTGATAGTAAATGTTTAAATAATATAGATGATAAAAGTATTAAGATTAAAGATAAAACACTAATAGATGAAAAAGAGTTAAAAAAACTTAAAAAAATAGAAAATCCAAATAAAGAGTAGTTTTTTAAACTACTCTTTATAAACTTTTAAATTTTTAAAACAGCCATAAAAGCTTCTTGAGGAACATTTACTTTTCCGATAGCTTTCATTCTTTTTTTACCCTCTTTTTGTTTCTCAAGAAGTTTTCTTTTTCTTGTAATATCTCCACCATAACATTTTGCAGTTACATTTTTCCCCATAGATTTTACAGTCTCTCTTGCAATTATTGTGCTTCCAATACTAGCTTGTACTGCAACTTCAAAAAGTTGTCTAGGAATTAGCTCTTTTAGTGCTTTTACAAACTCTCTTCCTCTTGAAACAGCTTTATCTTCAGGAACTATAATAGATAGTGCATCAACTATATCTCCAGCAACTCTAACATCAAGTTTTTTTAAGTTTCCTGGTCTAAATCCAACAGGTTCATAATCAAAAGATGCATAACCTTTTGTTGTAGATTTTAATTTATCATAAAAATCCATTACAATCTCATTCATAGGTAAATCATACTCAAGAAGAACTCTTTTTCCTATGTAATCCATTTTTAATTGAATTCCTCTTTTATCATTTAAAAGTTTTATAACATTTCCCAAAAACTCATCAGGAACTAAAATTGTAGATTTTACATAAGGTTCAAAAATTGTCTCTATATAGTTTGGCTCAGGAAGTTCACTTGGATTTTGAATAGTTATTTTTTCTCCATCTTTTTTTAAAACTTCATAAATAACTGTTGGAGCAGTTGCAATTAAATCTAAATCAAACTCTCTTTCAAGTCTTTCTTTAATAACTTCCATATGAAGCATTCCTAAAAAACCTGTTCTAAATCCACTTCCAAGAGCCATTGAACTTTCAGGTTCAAAAGAGATTGAAGAGTCATTTAATTTTAGTTTATTCAAAGCCTCTCTTAAATCCTCAAATTTATCTGTCTCTATTGGATAAAGCCCTGCAAATACAAATGGTTTTGCAGGTTCAAAACCATCAATAACCATTTTAGTTGGATTTTTTGCATCAGTCATTGTATCACCAACTGCAATTCCATCTAAAGTTTTAAGACCTAATACAACAATACCTATTTCACCTGTTTTTATCTCTAAAGTATCTTCTCTTTTTAAAGGGTGAGGATACATCAAACTTAAAACTTGATGCTCAACTTTTGTATTCATCATTCTTAAAGTTTGACCTTTTTTGATACTTCCATCATAAACTCTTACAAGCGCCAAAGCTCCTAAATAGTTATCAAACCAAGAGTCGTAGATTAAAGCTTTTGTAGGTGCATTCTCATCACCATTTGGAGAAGGTACTCTTTTTATAATTGACTCTATTAAATCTTTAACTCCAAGACCAGTTTTTGCACTTATTAAATTATGCTCTGTACAATCAAGTCCAATAGCCTCTTCAACTTCTGCTAAAACTCTCATTGGATCAGCACTTGGTAAATCTATTTTATTAACAACAGGAAGAAGTTCTAAGTCATTATCCATTGCAATATATACATTTGCTATTGTTTGTGCTTCAACACCTTGAGTTGAATCAACAATAAGCAAAGCACCTTCAGATGATGCTAAAGAACGGCTTACTTCATAAGAGAAATCGACATGTCCTGGAGTATCTATAAGATTTAGAATATATTTTTCTCCATTTAAAGTGTAGTTTAGCCTAACACTTTGAGCCTTTATTGTAATTCCTCTCTCTTTTTCTATATCCATATTGTCCATAACTTGAGAAGTCATTTCTCTATCACTTATTCCTCCACACTCTTGAATAATTCTATCTGCAAGTGTTGATTTACCGTGGTCAATATGAGCTATGATACTAAAGTTTCTAATATTTTTTTGCAATTTTTTTCCTATAATTTTAAAAGATTATTTTCAAAGTGGCAAGATTATATCTAAAAAGTAGTAAGTTTTTGTTAAAGATTAAACTCTTCATTCGCATTTAAAAGGAACTTGGTTATTATCCAATACAAAATTTATCAAGGATTTTTATGATAACTAGAAAATTTGATATTAAAGGTATGACATGTTCTGCTTGTTCAAATGCAGTTGATAGAAGTGTTAAAAAACTTCAAGGAGTTAAAGAGCTAAATGTAAACTTATTAAATAATAGCATGCTTGTAAAATATGAAGAGAGTTTATTGGATGATGAAAAAATTATAAAATCTGTTGAAAATGCTGGATATGAAGCAACTTTAAAAATAGATAATATTAAAAATAAAGAAAAAGATTTATCTTCAAATGAGATAGTGGAGTTAAAAAATAGATTAATAATATCTTTAATTTTTGCAGTCCCATTATTTTATATCTCTATGGGGCATATGTTAAATTGGTATTTCTTATCATTTTTTCACGGAACACAAAATGCTATAACATTCTCATTTACTCAATTTTTATTATCACTTCCAATAGTTTTAATAAACAAAAAATATTATAAAGTAGGGTTTAAAACACTATTTAAAGGCTCTCCAAATATGGACTCTTTAGTAGCAATTGGAACAGGTGCTGCTATGGTTTATGGAGTTTTCTCTATATATAAAATAGCTTATGCTTTAGGAGTAAATGATTTAGATAGTGTAAAAGAGTACTCTATGAATCTTTATTTTGAGAGTGCTGCTGTTGTTTTAACTCTAATTACATTTGGAAAATATCTTGAAGCAAGAGCAAAATCAAATACATCTGAAGCAATTAAAAAATTAATAGATTTAAATGTAAAAAAAGCAACTATTTTAAAAGATGATAAAGAACTAGAGGTTTTAATTGAGAATTTAGCTCTTGAAGATATAGTTATTGTAAAACCTGGTCAAATTATTCCTACAGATGGAGTTATTATTTTTGGAGATACATCAGTTGATGAATCTATGCTAACAGGTGAGAGCAGAGCTATCTCAAAAAAAGTTGGAGATAGTGTATTTGGAGCTAGTATAAACAAATATGGGGTTATAAAATTTAGGGTTACAAAAACAAAAGATGAGACTTTTTTATCTCAAATTATAAAACTAGTAGAAGAGGCTAGTTCATCAAAAGCACCTATTTCAAAACTAGCTGATAAGATAAGTGGAATATTTGTACCAACAGTTATTTTAATATCTATAATAACTTTTATATCATGGTACTCTTTGGGTTACTCATTTGAGTTTTCACTCTCTATTGCAATTTCTGTTTTAATTATCTCTTGTCCTTGTGCACTAGGACTTGCAACTCCAACTGCAATTATGGTAGCAACTGGAAAAGGTGCACAAAATGGAATTTTAATAAAAGATGCACAATCACTAGAACTGGCTTCTAAAATAGATACCATAGTTTTAGATAAAACAGGAACAATAACAAAAGGAAAACCAACTGTAACTAATATCTTTACAAATAAAACTATTAGTAAAGATGATTTAATTCAAATTGCTTACACTATTGAAAAAAATTCAGAACATCCACTAGCAAAAGCAATTGTAGATTTTGCTAAGAGTAAAAAAATAGACTCTTTAAATTTTGTTGATTTTAAAGCAACAAATGGTTTGGGAGTTGAAGCCAAAATTGATAACAGTTTTTACTATATTGGAAATGAGAAGTTCATTTTAAGTAAAAATATTGAGCCTAAAGAGTTTTTATCTATTAGTGAAAATTTGTCAAAAGATGGAAAAACTACAATTTTTGTAGCAAATAGTAGTGAAGTTTTGGGAGTTATAGAGATTTTTGATGCTATTAAAGATACAAGTAAAGATGCTATAGATGAGTTTAAAAGAATGAATCTTGAAGTTATTATGCTTACAGGAGATAATCAAAAAACAGCCAAAAGTGTTGCAAAAACTTTAGGGATAACAAATTTTATAGCTGAGGTTTTACCACAAGATAAAGATAAAAAAATCCAAGAACTTCAAAGTTTAGGTAAAAAAGTTTTAATGGTAGGAGATGGAATAAATGATGCACCAGCTTTAACTAGAGCAGATGTATCAGTTGCTATTGGTGCTGGAAGTGATATTGCAATTGAATCTGCAAATATTATTTTAGTAAGAAGTGATTTATTAGATGTTGTAAAAGCTATGCAGTTAAGTAGTGCAACAATTAAAAATATAAAACAGAATCTTTTCTGGGCATTTTTTTATAATATTATTGGTATTCCTTTGGCTGCAGGAGTTTTTTATACAACTTTAGGGTGGAAACTAACTCCTATGTATGCAGGAGCTGCTATGAGTTTAAGTAGCGTAATGGTAGTATTCAACGCTTTAAGATTAAAGCTTTTTAAACCAAAAATATATAGTAATTTAAAATTAGAGATAAAGGATGAATTTATGGAAATAGTATTAAAAGTAGATGGAATGACTTGTGGACACTGCAAAGCAAGAGTTGAAAAAGTTCTAAATGCAATTGAAGAGGTTAGTAGTGTTGAGGTTGATTTATCAAGTAAAAATGTAAAAGTAACTCTAAGCAAAGATATAGATAGTAAAATTTTAGAAGATGCTATTGTTGATGCTGGATATGAGATTATAAAATAGATATTTTAGAGTCAATTGACTCTAAAATATTATTAACTATTAAAAATTGAGTTTACAGATTCGTTATTATGTATTCTTCTAATAGCTTCTCCAATAATTGTTGAAGCTGTTAAAACTGTAATTTTTTTAGAGTCTGCTTTTGTTGGAATTGTATCAGATATTACAAGCTCATCTAAAATTCCATTTTCAATATTTTCATAAGCTTTTCCACTTAAAACTCCATGAGTACAACATGCCATTACAGATGTTGCCCCTTTTTGTTTTAAAACTTCAGCAGCTTTTACAAGTGTTCCAGCAGTATCAACCATATCATCTACTAAAATAACATCTTTACCTGTTACATCTCCAATTATATTCATAACTTGAGATTCATTAGCTCTCTCTCTCTTTTTATCAACTATTACTAAATCATATCCTAATTTATCAGCATATTGTCTAGCTCTTGCAACCCCTCCAATATCTGGACTTGCAATAATTGGGTTTTTTAAATTTTTACTTTTAATATAGTTTACAAACATAATTGAACCAAAAAGGTTATCAGCAGGAACATTAAAAAAACCTTGGATTTGAGCAGCGTGTAAATCGATTGTTACAACTCTATTTATTCCAGCTTTTTCTAGTAAATCAGCCACTAATTTTGCACTAATTGGAACTCTTGGAGCTGCTTTTCTATCTTGTCTTGCATAACCATAGTATGGTATTACAGCACTAATTGATTTTGCACTTGAACGTTTAAGTGCATCAATCATTATTAAAAGTTCCATTAAATTGTCATTTGCAGGAGAGCATGTTGGTTGAATAACAAAAACATCTTGTCCTCTTACACTTTGAGTAATTTGAACAGATATTTCACCATCACTAAATTTATTTAAAGTAGCATCAGAGACTTTCATTCCTAAATAGTCTGCCACTTTTTTTGCGAAAGCTGGATTTGCACTTCCACTAAAGAGCTTAAAAGTTGACATAAATTTTCCTTAATTCTTTTAAATTTAATCGCAAATCATAACAAAAAAGCGCTTTAATAATAATTGTATAGTAAGCAACTATTAATAAAAATAATAATAAAGTTAGCACTTAAAAAATCATAAGGAGAAAATTTATGAAAAAAATAGCAATGTCTTTGGGGGCTGCAACACTTCTTACAACAACACTTAGTGCAAATAGTGTTTCAGATGCTATAACAAATGGACTTTTTGAGGGAAGTGTAGCTTTATACGCACAAACTCAACAAAATAAAGGTGCAATAAAAGATAACTCATTTGGAAATGCTCATTTAAAATTAAAATACAACACAGATAATTTTTATAATTTCAGTCTTGGACTTGAAGGAAAAGGGAATTTAAAAATTGCTGAAAAATATAGTAAAGATTGGGAAAATGGTGCAGCTCCTGCAAGTGATGGATATAAAAACAATGGTTTATTAACTCAAGCATATTTAAAGTATGAGTTAGAGCAAGGATTTATTTTTAAAGCTGGAAGATATGAGAGTGAATTAGCTTGGCTTACTGATTATCAACAAGGTGCAATAGTAGAGATAGATGCGATACCAGCTGTTTTATTTACATTAGCGTACTCAGAAAAAACTGCAACATCTGATATTGATGAAAGTTCTCATTTTGATAGACCTTTAGAGGATTATACAAAAAAAGGAGTATATGCAATAGAGATTAAAGATGAGGCTATTGAAGGTTTTGTATTTAATCCATACTATTATCAAATTCCAGATGCTGTTAAATTTTATGGTTTAAAAGTAGCCTATGAGCATGAATTTGGTGGAGCAAATCTTGAGTATACAAGAAGTAATCTTACAAGTAAATACAGAAGCTTCCCTGGTAATGATAATGGATATATTGCTCATGCAGAAGTTTTTGGAAAAGCTGATATTTTTAAATTAACGGGTGGAGCTATAGTTACAAGTGATAAAGGTGGAGCAGATATTATGACAACATATGGTGACACTATTTCTCCATTTAAAGATGGAAATCAAAACTACTCAAAAGATGCAAGAACTATTTATGCCTCTTTAAATGCAAATATTGAAGAGAGATTTGACTTTACAGCACTATATGGATACACAAGATATGATGATTCTATGGTTTCTGGAATGGACGAAAGAGAGTTAAATTTAATTTTTGAATATAACTTTAGTGAAGAGTTGGCTTTAGGACTTGCTTATGTAAAAGTAAAAGCGGATTCACAAAATAACAAATATAATGGTTATGATAAATATTTAGCAAGTATTGAGTATAAATTTTAGATAAAAGTGCTTTAAGCACTTTTATCTATTTTACTACTTGATGAAGTTTTGAACACTGTCCAAGGTATGTATCCATTCCACACATATCATTCATAATATCTTGAAAACTGTGTGCGTGCGCGTTATAAACATATACAAATATCTCATCACCTTTTTTCAAAAAGTTCTTTTTACCAAAATCTGTATAAGCTGTTGCACCTGCAGCTATTACAATACCTTTTGCATCTTTTGCTGTAATTTTAAGTTCAAATACTTGTATACGAATATTATCAATTTGGTTTAAATCTTTTAAAACATTATTGATTAATTCTAATACATTTTTATCATAATTTTTATGTTTAAGATTGGTTTGTAAAATATTGATATTTTTTGAAGTTTCAACTTTTTGATTTTCTAATTGTGATCCAAATTTTTCTCCTTTGCTTCCCAAATAACCAGCACTCATTCCTCTTTCTTTTTGTAACTCATGAACAGTTTTAGATATATTGCTTATAAGTTGAACATGAGATTCTAAATAATTATAATTTGATATTAAATCAAATTATAATAGCATGAACTTAGAAAAAACATTATTTACTCTTGACTAAAATCATTATCCAAAACTTTTAAATAGGATAAACTTTATCCTATATTTATAAAAGGAATTTAAGATGTTAAGTGATTTATCAAATAATATTGAAATATTTAAAAAAGGTCATCCAGTAAGAGTATATTTAGAAGAGAATATATTAATAAAAGAGCTATTTTCTGAACTTTTTAATACAGATCCAAAAAAAGATTATCAGAAATTTTATAATATTTTTAACCAAATTTGTGAAGTAGAAAAGCATTTTGCAAGAAAAGAGAATCAACTTTTTCCTTATCTTGAAAAATATGGTTGGACTGGTCCATCTCAAGGAATGTGGTCTTTCACGATGATATTAGAGCAATAATAAAAGATGTAAGAGAAAGTATTGAATCAAAAGATTTTGACTCAATTATAGAAAAATGTACAAATTTATATAATAATTTGATTCATTTAATAAATGTAGAAGAGAATAGGCTTCTTCCAAATGCTTTGCAACTATTAAAAGAGGAAGATTGGGAAGAGTTTTATGAAGGTGATAGCGAAATTGGTTGGATGTTTACAACTCCTCCTCCTAGATTTCCAGAGATTCTAAATAAAGAGACAAGCAATGTAGAACCAGAGTATATTCATCCAAGTATGGATAAGAAAAGAAGAGAATTACCATTCTCTCTTGAGGAAAGAACTCATTATGATGAAGGTTATTTAACACCTGAACAAGTAAACTTTATATTTAAGTTCTTACCTGTAGATATTACTTATGTAGATGAAAATGATAGAGTTGTTTTTTATAATCGTGGAGATGATAGAGTTTTTCCAAGAAGTGCTGGAATAATTGGAAGAGAGGTTAAATTTTGTCACCCTCCAAAAAGTGTTGATCAGGTTCTAAAAATTCTTGAAGAGTTTAAAGCAGGACGTCAAGATATTGCTGATTTTTGGATTAATTTTAAAGGAAAGTTTGTACATATAAGATATTTTGCTGTAAGAGATGAGCAAAAAAACTATAAAGGTGTAATTGAAATGTCGCAAGATGTTACCGATATAAGAGCATTACAAGGAGAGAAAAGACTTTTAGATTGGGAGTAGCAGATTTTAAAATCTGCTACTTATTATTTGTAATAAAATCTATTTTACTACTTGATGAAGTTTTGAACACTGTCCAAGGTATGTATCCATTCCACACATATCATTCATAATATCTTGAAAACTGTGTGCGTGTGCGTTATAAACATATACAAATATCTCATCACCTTTTTTTAAAAAGTTCTTTTTACCAAAATCTGTATAAGCTGTTGCACCTGCTGCTATTACAATACCTTTTGCATCTTTTGCAGCAAATTTCATAAACTGTGTAAGCTCTTCAAGTGGTCCACAATCATCTTGAGTATTTAAAATATCAATCATCCAATTTTTTAATTTCTCAAAAAAGTAACTATACGATTTAACTGAACTAGTTGTTCCATAATCATACACAATTCCATCTCTTTTTATAAAAGAAGAGATGTGATATTTGCTTAAAATTCCTTTTTCTGTGAAGTTATCAATAGGAATTATATCTTGAGATATTCCTTTAGTCTTCTCTCCCCAATTTTTTTTAGTGCTAAGTTTGCTTCCATCTTGAAATCTTAATGAGCAATCATTAAAAGCACTAAAATATTTAGGAACAATATCAACGACCTTTTCATTTTCATATACAAAATCACAAATAAGGGCAACTTCAGCCTCAACTTGCAGTTTATCATCTTCTCTTCCATGAGTTAATATGACTTCATCACAAATAGGGTAAGTTCCTAAAAAACTATCATGACCTTTTATATAAAAAGGAAACATCCCTTTTGGAGCATCTTTTTCTGTTGTTTTTATAACAGAAAACTCATCAGCTTCTCCAGCCTCACCCAAGTGATTTGCAAAGTTTCCAGCAACTGCAAAACCTAAGTAATCTTTTAAATCTTCTAATAAATCCATAATTATAAAATCCTAAAATATTTTGAAGTGCAATAGTATCGAAAAAAAGTATTTTAAAAGTCAAAAACGAAATATAATTTGTTAATTTAAGAGTAGTTTAAGAAAATATTTACAAAGAGCCTATAGTATTTGTGGCTCTTTGTAAAATAAGAACTATTTATTAATAGTTCTCCATTTAGCAGGTCCTGTTGTATGAATAGAGTTTCCTTCAGTATCCACTGCAACAGTTACAGGCATATCTTTTACTTCAAACTCATAAATAGCTTCCATTCCAAGCTCTTCAAATGCTAAAGTTTTTGCACCCTTAATTGATTGAGCAATTAAATAAGCAGCTCCTCCAGTTGCAATTAAATAGATAGATTTGTACTCTTTTATTAAATCGATTGTTGGTTGTTTTCTTTCACCTTTTCCAATCATTCCCATAATTCCAATTTCCATCATATCTTTTGTAAATTTATCCATTCTTGTAGATGTTGTTGGTCCTGCAGGTCCTACAACTTCATCTCTTACAGGATCAACTGGTCCAACATAGTAAATAAATTTATCTTTTAAATCAACACCATTTGGAAGAGGTTTTCCAGCATTTTTGTACTCAACTATTTTTTTATGAGCAGCATCTCGTGCAGTTAAAATTTTTCCAGATAATAATAAAGTATCACCAGATTTAAATTGAGATAAGTTCTCTTTTGTTAAATCTTCAATATTTACTCTTTTAATAGTATCCATTGGAAGTTTAATATCTGGCCAAAGGTCTAAATCAGGTTTTTCAAATTTAGCTGGACCATTTCCATCTAATTCAAAGTGAATATGTCTTGTTGCTGCACAGTTTGGAATCATAGCAACAGGTAGTGATGCAGCATGACATGGATAATCTAAAATTTTAACATCTAAAACAGTTGTTAATCCACCAAGACCTTGAGCTCCAATTCCAAGTTTATTTATATCTTCATAAAGTTTAAGTCTTAACTCTTCAAGTGGATTTTGAGCCCCTCGTTGCTTTAATTCATGAATATCAACATGTCCCATTAAAGACTCTTTTGCAAGTAGCATTGCTTTTTCAGGATTTCCACCAATTCCAATTCCTAAAATACCAGGAGGACACCATCCAGCTCCCATATCTTTTACATTTGCCATAACCCAATCATAAATACTATCACTTGGATTTAAAACAGCAAATTTAGATTTATTTTCACTTCCTCCACCTTTTGCTGCAACTGTAATATCAAGTTTATCTGAGTTATCAACGCTTACATGAATTACTGCTGGAGTATTATTTTTTGTATTTACTCTTTTTCCAGCTGGATCACTTACAACTGAAAATCTTAAAGTATTATCAGGGTCTGTATAACCTTTTGCAACACCTTCATTTAATAAATCTTCTAAATTTTTTGTAATATCTAGGTTTGCTTTTAAACCAACTTTCACAAAAATATTAACACTTCCTGTATCTTGACATAGAGGTCTGTGTCCCATAGCACACATTTTTGAGTTAATTAAAATTTGTCCAATTGCATTTTTTGCAGAGTCACTTTGCTCTTTCTCATAAGCTTCAACCATACCTTTTACAAAATCCTCTGGATGATAAAAAGATATAAATTGACATGCAGATGCAACTGAATCTATAATGTCCTGTTCTGTTATTTTTTTGCTCATAAATTTTCCTTTTTGTTTTAGAAATTTGATAATTATATCAATGCAGTTTATAAACTTCCCTTTTTTAAAAGATTTTTTTTAAAAAAAATAGAAAAGTGTATAATTTTGGAATTAAAAAAAGCTACCCTTAAAAAAGAGTAGCTTCTTAAATCATCTAAAAATTAGGCAAAAAATCTTTTTTCTGCTTCTTCCATTAATTTAACACCAGAGAATTTAGCTCTTTGAACTAATTCCCAGAAGTATCTATAAGTTGCTCTATCGTGTAACTCACCATCATATTGAATTGGTCCCCACTCAGCATCTTGAGCTTTAATTAAAATATTTTGTGCAGCTTCAAGCTCTGTAAAATCAGGTTTCATAGCATCAACAATAGCTTGAACTTGTGTTGGGTAAATTGACCACATTCTCATAAATCCAAACTCATTTCTAGCTCTTTCAGCGTCTTTGTATGTTTGGTATGGATTTTTTAAATCTAAAGTTACATTGTGACAAGGAATTACGCAGTTTTGAATAGCGGCTTGTGCAACTCTTGCTTTTGCAGCTCCAATTAATCTATGATCAAATTGACCTGGACTTCTCATATTAATTGCTGGAATTGCTCCTTGATATCCACTTACAAAATCCATTAGACCAAAATCTAAAACTTGTAACCAAGGTAATGTTGCAATTTTTTCAACATCTTGTAGAGCTCCATGAGTCTCTATAAGTACGTGAATTGGAATCTCTCTTTTAATTCCAGCTTTTTTTGCAACAGCTTGAATATACTCAATTTGAGTTTTAGCATCTTCATAACAAGTTGATTTAGGTAAAGTAATATATGCTAATTTTTCACCAGCACCATTTACTAAAATATCAACATCTTGTCTCCAATCTGGATGAGAGTGGTCATGGATTCTTGTTCCTGCCATACCATAAGGGTTTGCATCAGAGTTTACAACTCTAACAATCATATTAGCATGCTCAACCTCTTTTCCAGTTTCAGCACCATCTTCACAATCACAAGTAATATCAAAAACAGGTCCAAGTTTTTTTTGCATTTCAAAACCTTTTAGGATTAGCTTTTCGCTTCCTGCAAAGTGTTCACAAGTTGGAATAATTGGTAAAGATTTACCAGATTCAAATAAAGCTTCTTTTGGGTGTGTCATAATATTCTCCTTAAAATTTGGTTCCCAAAAATTTTAAGGGAACCTTACATTGAATGACTACTTTTTAACGCAATTTATAA
>Ga0265294_10005422_pt1 | contig 15569 bp, 13 predicted proteins | sample MunlanPumphouse3_FD_192504 | JGI IMG/M metagenome (GOLD analysis project Ga0265294, IMG submission 192504) | Groundwater microbial communities from a municipal landfill in Southern Ontario, Canada - Pumphouse #3 | ecosystem: Environmental > Aquatic > Deep subsurface > Groundwater | place...
TTAAAGAAAAAATAATTTATATTAAGGAAAAAAACTTTTTTATTAAGGAAAAATCTTTTTTTATTAAGGAAAAATTTTGAGTACGTTTTTTTAGTCGGGACTATACAATATTTTGTGTAAACGGGAAAGTATAGATCTAAACTCAGAGCACTAATCTATCCTCAAAAATACATAAAAACTTATTTAAAGAGTGCTTTGGATTTTACAACGGTCTTGTTGTAAGTGGTGCAAGTTTTGAAGCAGATGTATATGAATGTAATATGATAAATAATTAAAAACAATAGCTATGAAAAAGATAATCGTTTTAGTTGCACTTATATTATTAAGTGTAGTTTCAATAGCTCAAATCAAATTTGGAGTTAGAGGAGGGATGACTTTGTCATCGTATAATTCCGCTCAAGTTTTCTATAAATTTAAACCAGGCATTCATATTGGAGGAATTGCAGATATTCCAATTGGTTCTTCAAATTTTTCTTTCGTTCCTGGAGTCTATTTTGCAGATAAAGGTACAAAAACAGAAGGAGATTATCCTCCTAAGGATGTATATTTCTTTATGGCTCCTGAAGCATACTACTATTTTAAAGAAACACACTATAATTATCAATTAGAATTTCCTTTCCTTTTTACTTATAAGATTCCAATAAATGAGAAACTAACCTTAAAACCTCAGATAGGTGCTTATGTTTCCTATACTATGTTTGCAAGAACAAATGAAAAAAGAGATTATTCTTTCTCAGTTGCCCCAAATCCTCCTTCAAAATTATCAGAAGATTACTATTTTTATGATGGTTTTTATTTAGGATTTGGAGGGAATGTGGGTATATCTGCTTTCTATAACAAGTATTCCTTTACTCTTTCTTGTGATGTTGGTTATAATGGTCACCCAAATAGCTACACTGAATTATCTTACGCTAATTATAATTATCCAGATATTTGTATGTACTTCTCTTTAGGATATAACTTTTAAATTAAAAGAATTGGTTAAGGATTAGACCCAAAAGAGAAGTTCAATTAATTTTGAATACTTTTCATAAGTTCTAACCCAATTATCTTATAAACAAAAGGACACCAAGCTTATGTTTGGCGTCCTTTTATATTTAATTTATTTTTTCTTAGAATTGCAACTTAAAGCTCCTTTTTCTAAATCTTCTTTAACTCTAAATAGCACAATTCTTCTAATCAAATCTATTGGTAATGGTTTTGTGATAGGGAATTGAATTGTTCCTTTTGAATGCTTATAAGGTTTTAATTCTTCTTCAAAAGCTTCTACACCAGAAGATGTAGGGAAAAGGCTTATATGGTTTTTAAATGCAGCGAAGTAAACAATAATTCCTTTTCCTTTATATGCAGGCATATTATAGCTTATTACTTCTTTAGATAAAGGAGCTGTTTCAATAATTAAATTGCGAATATCATTAAGCTTTAATTGTATATTCTCATCAAAGCCATCTATGTAATTATCTACTTCTTTAGATTTTAGAAACATAATCAATCTATTAGTTTATAATATCTTATTTGTTGCTTCCTTTAATATGTTTTCTAAGAGGTTGCCATAGGTTTCCCAGCGGTAGTTTTGTTTTACGAATTGATTACCTTTTTCTGCAATTGAGTTTGCTTTTTCTTTATTTGTAAGAAGGGATATTATTTGATTGGCGTTTTCTTGTGGGGTGGTGGCTATAAGGATATTTTCGTTTGGTGATGCTCCTAAGGCTTGGTTGGCAAGGGGAGAAGTGATGCAAGGAAGATTCATTGCCATTGCTTCAAGGAGTTTGTTTTGAAGACCTGTTCCTATTTGCATTGGGGCTATAAATATCTTTGATTTCCCATAATATTCTTTCATATCATCAACCCAACCTGTAACTTTAACCCTGTCGGATGCAAGATTTTTAACGGAAGATGCTGGATTGGCTCCTGCTATAACTAATTTTGCTTTTGGAAGTTCCCTCAACACCAGTGGCATAATTTCTTTTGCAAGATAGTTTGCAGCAACAATATTTGGGGCATAGGACATTCCACCTGAGAAAATTATATCAAACTCTTTTTCTTGTGGGGATTTGTATTCAAAATAGGAATTATCAACTCCGTTTGGCAAAACTATTATCTCATCTTGTTTAGGATGTCTTATTTCTTTTTTGTCAGCATTAACAATTATGGTTAGTTTATCGAAAACATCGAACATCTTAGCTTCGTATTTTCGTAGTCTTTTGGCCTCAATATTAAATAAAAACCTGGTAATAAATTTGCTTTTGGAGGCTCTTCCTTCCATATTTGCACTTAGGGCATCTTGATAATCCAAAACTTTTGGGATATCAACCAATGAATATTTGGCTGTTCTGACAAACTGATTAAAGATTACATCAGGTTGAATCTTATTGCAATAGTTTTTGAAAGCTCTTAAGTTTCTGGAGTGTGAATAGTATCCGGTTTGGAAAGGAGTGCCATCAAAAAAAGAAGTTATTATTCCAACTAATCCATCAAATTTATTAAACTCCGCAACATAAATATCCTTAACAAAAGAGGATAAAATATCTATTGATTTATTCTGAAAAGCAGAGTTGTTGAGGCAAAACAAGTATACTTCATTATTCTTAGAAAGCTCTTTAATTTGGTAGAAGGCTCTAAGTTTATCACCTTTGTCTAAGGGATATGGTATTCTTGAAAGTACAACTAAGATTTTCATAAGTAAAAAAGATTTTAGTTATTGGAGTTTTTTATATAAATCAACTAATTCATTGGCAATTGAATTAATGTTATATTTTTCGGCGATAAGTTTTTCTGCATTTTCAGCAATTGATTGACAAAACTCTCTATCGTTTATACATTTATCTATGCTTAGAGCAAATTGCTCAGGTGTGTTTGCAATAAGAATATTAACATTATTTTCGTATAGGATTCCTTCAGCTGCTTGACTTGTGGCAATTATACATTTTTTGAGAGACATGGCTTCCAGAATTTTTATTCTAATTCCACTTCCTGACAATAGGGGAACAATCATAATATCCTTAGAACAAATAAATCTTGCACTGTCAGGAACCTCACCATAAACAGTTATGCCATCTCTGTTAAGATTCATTAGCCATTGAGGCATAGCTCTCCCTGCAAAATATACCTTTACATCAGGAAGTTGTTTGTGAATTGTATCCCAAACCTCATCAATAAACCATTTAATTCCTTGTTGGTTTGGAATCCAGTCCATTGAGCCAATATGAAATAAGGAGTTTGGCTCGGCAATACCCTTATCAATAAAGTCAGCTATTTCAAATCCAACAGGAACACTTATGCAAGGACATTTACATCCTTTGGAAATAAAGAAATCGGCATCAATCTTGGTTACGGGATAAATTCCATCAAAATTATTTATTTGTTTAATTTCAAAAACTTTAAGGCTTGAGGCAAGTTGACTTAGATAAAGCTTTTTGAAAGGGTTCTTTGTGGATTTTGCAGTTTTCTCCCAAATTAAATGTTCAATATTGGGGGCCCTGAGAACTAATTTTGCTTTAGTATATTTCCGAATAATTGGAATATAGGGAGCCAAAAAAATACTTTCTAATTGTATAATATCAAATTCTTCTTCTTTAAGTATTGAAGTTAAGAGACTGCTCATTTGTTCGTTAATAAAACGCTTTACATGATAACTTTCATTTTTCAACCAACATAATAGGGCAGAGAGTAAACGAAGTTTTAGATCAACGAATACTGTTTCAAAATTTGTTTTCTCAACATATTCCTCAGGCAAATTAGAAACCTTACAAGTATGTTTATATGAATTAAAAGCAACAACCTTAACCTTATGTCCATTGTTTAAAAGCCCCATTGTCAGACTATGCATACCCATTGACCCCCCATCAACTGCGGGGAAAGGAGGTTTGTAGCAGAGTTGTAATATCTTCATTATTTATTGTTTGACTTTTTCCTGATTAATCTATTCTTCAACTTAATAAACATTTTTTCCCATTCTTCAGAATTTAGAAGAGCCGAATCGGTTGTTGCTTTCATTGTTAGAAACAGTCCAATAGGGAGAAATATAAGAGTGGAGCTCCACATTCCTAAAAGGCTTGACACTGCACCTTCAACCGCAGCCTTTTCTCCAATCATTCCTGCAACGTAATACAATATAAAACTAAGTACTGAAATAACCACAGGCAATCCTAATCCTCCTTTCCTTATTATTGCTCCAAGAGGAGCTCCAATAAAGAAAAGGATAATACATGCTGCAGATAAGGTGAACTTTCTATGCAGTTCATTTCTATGACGACGAATAAATTCACTATCCCCATTTTTCTTGGAGTCAAGCATTTTTAAGTCGGTTTGAATATAGTTTATCCTTTGAATGGCTTGCTGTTTAATTTTTTCTTTTTCATCTGCCTTAAGCATTGCAAAATCTTGATAGAAATTAATTATACTATCTTTTATTGTGGAATTGCTATCCACAATGGTTGGAAATTTAAGCTGATTTTTTACCCCATTAATGATTGTTCTATTAAACTCATCATTTTCCACTTTCAAAATCTTAATGTTTTCCCTAAGCTTAGAAATATTCATCATTTTATAGTGATTGGAATACCTGTCATTATCGGTTTCTTTATAAGCAAAGTCTGAAATATCGAAACGTATTATTTGTTCCTTAAAATTTAAGCGAACCAAAGGATTATTATAAAAGTTTTGCTCGTCGGTTGTTTCATCATAGGAATATCCATCCTGGAGATTAAAAATAAGAGTATTTCCATTATCCTCACTATACATTTGACCTTTCTTTGAAACAGTAACACTAACATTTCCAATTTCCTTGCTATGGTCGTATATTATTATATCCGATAAGTTTTTCCCTTCCTTATCTTTCGCCCCAACCCTGATAACATATCGTTCTATTTCAGTGTAATATTCGTTTGGTCTAATGTTGATTGTAGGTTTTTTGGTATTTATTTCATACATCATTGTCCTCATTTTCTTTTCTGCAATGGGCATAAAATTATTGGAGAAAAAGAAAGCAAAAACTGAAAGAAAAGAAACAACAACAATTAGGGGACGAATTATTCTGAAAAGAGAAATTCCAGCAGATTTCATTGCAACAAGTTCATATTTCTCTCCAAAATTGCCCATAGTCATAATGGATGCAAGTAAAATTGCAAGAGGCAGAGCCATAGGGACAAGGGTAACTAAGATATACCAGAGAAGTTGAAAAATCACAATAGTGTCCAAGCCCTTGCCTATCATCTTTTCAATTATTTTCCATAGGAATTGAAGCAATAATACAAATTCAGATATTGAAAATGTAAGTAGCAGTGGTCCTAAAAAAGATTTTATTATAAGTATATCGAGTTTCTTCACAACACAAATTAAGCAATTAAAACACAAAAGTACAAAGATTTCGCCTTTTATTTGTATTTTTGCTTTCAAATTAAATAAAATAATAAATATAATATGAAAAGGACATTTATGTTGACAGCCATAATAGCTTGCATATTTGCTACAACAAATGTTGCAAAGGCTCAAAAAAACAATAAAGAAGATAAAGAATTCAAATATATAATTGATGAATTCGCCGACATTAAGGTTATGCGTTATCAGGTTCCTTCATGGGAGACCCTAACCCTTAATCAACAGGAATACCTATATTATTTATCAGAAGCTGCAAAATGCGGTAGAGATATATTATGGGATCAAAACTATAAATATAACCTCACCATTAGAAAAACTCTTGAAACTATTCTTTCATCATATAATGGAAAGCGAGAAGGAAAAGAATGGGATGATTTTGTTGTCTATTCAAAAAGAGTATTCTTCAGCAATGGAATACATCACCACTATGCTGAAGATAAAATTATGCCTCTATTTTCAAAAAAATACTTCACAACCCTACTAAATGCATCTTCTCAAAAATCACTTCCATTAAACAAGGGAGAAAAAATCAATCAATTCTCAGCAAGAATTACTGACATAATGTTTAGTAACAGTATTGCTCCAATGAGAAAAGAAACTGACAAAACAAAAGATATTGTTGCTAATTCAGCAGTGAATTTCTATGAAGGAGTAACAAGAAAAGAGGTTGAATCATTCTATAATCAAAAAACTAACCCTAACCCAGACAGGCCATTATCCCATGGACTTAACTCAAAAGTTGTTAAAGAAAACGGAGTTGTTAAGGAAAAGATTTATAAAATTGATGCAATGTATTCAAAAGCCATTAAGGAAATTGTGCATTGGTTGGAAAAAGCAAATCAGGTTGCAGAAAATGACCGTCAAAAAGAATACACAAAACTGTTAATTGAATACTATAAAACTGGCGACCTTAAAATTTGGGATGATTATAATGTTGCTTGGGCAAGTGACGTTGAATCGCAATGTGATTATGTTAATGGATTTATTGAAGACTATAATGACCCACTTGGGATGAAAGCAACCTGGGAAGCCGTTGTTAACTTCAAAGATATGGAAGCAACAAAACGTACCGAAGTAATTAGTAGTAATGCACAATGGTTTGAAGACAATTCTCCAGTTAAGACAGAATATAAGAAAGAAGAAGTAAAAGGAGTGAGTGCAAAGGTAATCAATGCAGTAATGTTGGGTGGAGATTGTTTTCCAACACCACCAATTGGAATTAATCTTCCAAATGCCGACTGGATTAGAAAAGAATATGGCTCCAAGTCAGTAACCATTGCCAACCTTTCTTCAGCCTATGACAAAGCATCACTTGAATCCCCAAAAGGAGCACTTCAAGAATTTGCAGCAAATGAAGCAGAAATTGAATTAGCAAAAAAATATGGTTCGTTAGCAGGAGATCTTCATACAGACCTTCACGAATGTCTTGGACATGGTTCAGGGCAATTGTTGCCAGGGACATCCTCAGGGGCATTAGCTGATTATTCATCATCGCTTGAAGAAGCAAGAGCAGACCTTTTTGCATTATATTATATGATGGACCCATATTTAATGGAAATAGGACTAATTCCAGATTTAGCAGTAGGACAAGCAGAATATGACAGCTATCTACGCAACGGATTATTATCACAATATGCTAGAATAGAATTTGGAAAAACAGTAACACAAGCTCACATGCAAGCAAGAAAGCTGATTTCAACCTACACCTACGAGAGAGGAAAAGAAACTGGGGCAGTAGTCAAATTTCAAAAAGGAGGAAAAACATATTTCCAAATAAAGGACCATAATGAAGTAAGAAAGATATTTGGAGAACTACTATCAATGATACAAGACATAAAATCAAGAGGAGATTATGATGCAGGAAAATCATTAATTGAAAAATATGCTGTTCATATAGATCCAGTTCTTCACCAGGAAATAATAGATAGATACAAAAAGCTTAACATTAAACCTTATGGAGGATTTGTAAACCCAGAAATTACTCCAATAGCCAACAAAGAAGGAAAGATTATTAAGTTTGAAATATCATATCCAACCGATTTTCTTAAACAACAACTACAATATGGAAAGAACTATTCATTTCTTCCACCAATAAACTAATGTTTGGAGGATAAGAATAAATTCATTATCTTTGAGAAAGAAAACTGAAATAAGCCATATGTCATTTACTGAAATAGGTTTACAGTTTTTTTATGGTAGATTGAAGACTATATTTAAACCATTGGTGAAATAGGATGAGATATTATCGCAAGAGGATTGATCTGATTTGCCAAATTCTATTATATTTGTTTGTGCTCTTTCAGCTTTGATATCCTTATAGTTAAGTTTTATGTTGCCAGAAATTAACCAAAAGCAATTCCTGTTGTATGCAAAATAAGACAGTCCTTCATCTGTTGACTCTAAATTTTCTAAATCCCACTGCCAATTATTATTGTTTTTGTCTGATGCGGTTCCTCCACTTAATAGTGTATTAATTGTTTTATCATCTTCGTATGTTGGGGTATCAAACCCATTTGTATAATATGTATTACGTTGTGTTGAAAAAGTTATGCTTCCTAATGGGGTTGAAATTTTTGCAGAGTCAGCTATTATATATTGTGTAGGATAGTAGGTGTTATCAAAGCTATTTGTCAATCCATTGTTTGTTATATATAGTTTCATATTTGAATTGCACTCTGTAATAAACACTTGGTTTTGCCCATTAATATAGTTTGGTGTATGTGTTGCCATATAATAGTTTTGCACATCTGCTTCAATTTTTGAAAGTGAATCTTTCCAATATGAAGATATTCTTGCAACTATTTTCCCACTTCTATATCTATTATCATATCCTTGAATGGTATCTAAACCAAAATCAAGAGTCAATATCATTGGATATATGTCTGTTTGATTAGGATTTTCTTTTTCTTTTGTGATAATTGGATAAATAATCCCGTTATTATGAAAAACTTGTTCTTGGTCAATTGCTAATTGAATTAAATGAGAAATATTAGAAATTGCCATCTCTGAGGCTCCAACTGCTTGTTCAACCTTAAAACTGTCTTTTGAAGAATAAGTGCCTGGTTCATTTGTAAGGGGGTCTTCTTCCTTGCAGGAAAAAAGAAATATTATTAATGAAAGGGTTAAAATCAATGTTGAGTTTTTCATAAAATCAAAATATTTAATGGAATAATATGGAACAAAATTAATATTTTTCTTCAAATATTTGGTAGTTTGGATAAAATTTCGGAATTTTGCACTCCATTTTAAAAGGAATATTTAATAAAAAATATAAGTAGCCATGTCTAAGATTTGTGAAATAACAGGAAAAAAGGTAATGTCAGGGCATAAAGTTTCTCACTCAAACATCAAAACAAAGAGAAAATTTTATCCAAATCTTCAAACCAAGAAATTCTTCATTCCAGAAGAAAATATGTGGGTAACGTTAAAAGTTTCTGCAGCAGGAATGAGAACAATTAACAAAAAAGGAATAATGGCTTGCTTAGAAAATTCTATTGAAAAAGGAATAATCAAGTTATAATCTTTTTATAGGTTCTAGTTTATAAAATGCTGTCCTCAACATTAATTTGAAGACAGCTTTTTTAATTTTTAAAACGCTGTATTATGTTTTATTCATTTGATTTTAATCAAAGGGTTGAATATATTGAAACCGATAAAATGGGAGTTGTACACAATAGTGTCTACTTTTGGTTCTTTGAAAAAGGACGTACAGAAACTATGCGTCATTTAGGTATCCCATATAAAGAAATGGAAGATAGAGGTGTAATGATGCCTTTGGTTGAGCAATATTGCAAGTATATTTCTCCGTCTTATTATGATGATATCATAACAATAAGAACTATAATTGAAGAATTGCCAACATCAAGGTTTTGTTTCAAATATATTATCTTTAGAAAAGAGGAAGATGGAAAAGAAACAATATTGGCTAAGGGGAATAATGTACTTGCATTTATTGATATAAACACACGTCGTCCGATGCGTTGTCCTCAATGGGTGAGTGAATTATTGTTAGAAAAGTTGGAAGTTAAAAATTAAGTTGTATATTTGCAACTTCAAAAAAAATATTTAATAATTTAAAAGAAAGAGGTATTAATTATGATTATTGTTCCTATTAAAGAAGGTGAAAACATTGAAAGAGCTCTTAAAAAGTTAAAGAGGAAATTCGAAAAAACAGGTGTAGTGAAAGAATTACGCCATAGAAAACAATTTAGTAAGCCTTCTGTAGTAGCGAGAGAACGTAGATTGAAGGCTATTTATATTCAAAAGCTACAACAAGACGCTTTAAATAAATAGTTTACGTTTTAATCATAAATAAAAAGGTCTGAAAATTTGTTTTCAGACCTTTTTTGTTGTAAATTTGGTACGTGGAATTTTACAACTATATAAATTTTTTGATAAAAGAAAAGCATTATTCGCAACATACCGTAACAGCTTACACCATAGATTTAAAACAATTTGATGATTTTATTCAAAGAGTTTTTGAAAAAAGTGAAGCCAAGGATGTCAATGCTTATATGATTAGAGACTGGATTATTTATCTGCATGAAAACAATATTGCTAATCGCTCAATCAATCGCAAAATAGTTTCGCTAAGGTCATATTTTCATTTTCTAATAAAAAATGAAGAAGTTTCTGTTAATCCTTTATCCAAAATTCTCTCTTTGAAAAACTCAAAACGAAACCCAGTTTATGTTATGGAGGAAGATATGAATAGAATAATTAATATGGATTTCGAGGACAGTTTTAATGGAATAAGGGATAAGTTAATCATAGAATTACTCTATGCAACAGGAATGAGAAAATCGGAGTTATTGAATTTAGAGGAAAAAGACTTTGATTTAACAAAGGGAGAAATAAGAGTATTTGGAAAGAGGAGAAAAGAAAGAATTATTCCTATTCACAACAAACTAATAGATATAATTAGGCAATACACACTCAAAAAGAATACTTTGTTTTTAGGAGATAAGATTTTTTTCATCAATGAAGACAAATCTCCTATTTCCATCTCTCAATTAGACACAATTGTAAAAAAATATCTGTCAATGGCTCAAGTTGAAAGAAAATCAGCCCATGTTTTGAGACATACTTTTGCAACTCATCTTTTAAATGAAGGAGCAGATATATTGGAGGTGAAAGAGTTACTTGGACATCAATCATTAGAAGCAACTCAAATTTACACTCACAATACTATTGAGCGACTTAAAAACGTTTATAAACAAACGCATCCAAGAAGCGAATAAATACTATAATTAGGCAAAAAATATTTTTGCTAAAATAAATAAATTAAAAAGGAGGTTTATATGAACATTACCATTAAAGCAGTGAAATTTCGTTCAGCAGAAAAGTTAGATGAATTCATTAATGAAAAAGTTTCAAAACTCGAAAAGCTCATTCCTGATAATTTAGGAGCAGATGTAACTCTAAAGGTTGATAAGCCGTCAGCAGAAAACAACAAAATAGTCGACATTAAACTTATGGTAAGAGGACTTGATCTCTTTGCATCCAAACAAGGAGATAGTTTTGAAGAATGTGTTTCAGAGTGTGTAGATGCACTCAAAGCGCAAATTGCAAAACTGAAAGAAAAAAAATAGATATCTTTTCACTCAAAGATAGTCCCATATAATTATATGGGGCTTTTTTATTATCAAAAAATAACATAATAAATTATTAATGGAAACAATATATAAGAGCTTAGGTATAGATAACAACAAATTAGATCAAACAAGCAAGGATTTAATCCACAAATATATTAATTTAAGGCTGATGTCTTTGGATTTACCCACATCGGAAGATATCACAGGGAAAGAAAATAATGAAGATTTTCTTCAAATAATTAAAGGATTGATCACTAATTTCAAAAAGAGAGAAGAATTTCATACAAATGGTTTGTGCCCTTCGGATGAAAGAATTCAGAAATTTTTAAATGAATATTTTGCATCTGATGAGGATGTAGAGGATATCAAACTCCCAATTAACACATTTACATTAGATAATTATGGAGTAGCAAGAGAATTGTCAATTCCTAAGGCTGAGGATAAATATATTTCGGAGTATATATCCTCATACAGAGTTAAACAGGGTGTGCTTCACAATCCAATTAAGGATAAAAGAACAACCAAAGGTGTTTTTCATATAGCAGAAGGAGGGCTTCCAATACCTTATGACAAAAAAGCTGTCCCTCAAAAAACAGCAAAATATCTTATTCAAAAAGCATTTTCCGAACAAGGAGATATTTTGAATCTTCCTTATATGTCAAATCAAGAAACCCAAGCAAAAACCTTTGTTTCATTATTACTTCGCCCAACAGTTTGTCCTGAGGTTAAGGGCATAAATGAAAGGAAATCGATGGAGATTAGATTTTTTGCACCAGGGAGCTTAGTAAGTAATCTTGATTTTGTTGAAAGTATTTTTGGAAATGCAGGCAGTCCCTACCATCCAGAAAACGATGCTGCCTTAGACATTGTTCATTGGACAGGACATACAGGATGTATTGTTTTGGCTCCTCAATTAACAAAACTCACAAAAAAAGAGGTAGGCCTTCCTAATATTTCTCAGGCAACAGAGCGTCAGAAAAGAGATGGAATGTTTTGGGAAAAAGAGGATGAACTTTATAATGATGGACAATCCTTTAAATTAACAGTTAGAACAGAACAGGGAATAATTATTTCAGTAATTGCAGATAATTATTTTGGATATTCAAAGAAAGAAATTAAAACCATGATTAGCTATTCTTCCAACCTTTATGGCAATTCGGAAGAAGAACACGCAGGAGGAGCTCTTGTTTTCCCTGCCTATAATCAAGGGGATAATTATATTGCAAAACCAACTAAAATTAAAGCAATTTTCCAAGAGGTGATTGATAATAATTCAGATAAGATAGATTTCTTCCCTGAAGGATATGGAATTGATAAGACATATAAAAACATATATTATCTCCCAGAGAATGTTGAGTTTAGTGTTCAAACACAAAAAATAAGTTGGGACAGCAAAAATGGACAGCAAAAACTAAAACTCTTACCAAATAATATTTATATACTTCCCAATGGATCAAAATTCAGGATGGAGAAATATTCTGGAGCTGCCAATTATAGATTGATTGAAGTTTATGGAGAAGGAATGTTTTGTCATAAACCCTGCACAGTTTCGGGAGGAGGCAAGAGTGAAATTTCAAAATCAATTCAAGATGCAATCATTATAGGCTCATATTTTGTTAATGATTTTGATAACGATTTCAAAAAGATAGAGGAAATTTTCAAATATGACTATTCAACTCGCTTCAAAGGAATTGATTCCCCAATACCATTTAGTAGAGAATTCCTAAGCAGTAAGCGTTCAATGGGTTCAGTAATCAAACTCCTAAACCCTTCATCGCTCTATACACAAGAATATAATAATTGGATTAAAAGCATACCACAATATATCAAAGGACTTGCCTTTATTGTAAAAAGATTCTATAGAGAAGAATGGAAAGAAGATTGGATGAGTCATTTTAGTGTTGATATTCTTAATGGAACCAACGGCAATGAGTTGAAGTTTGAAGACAAAAAAGTTTTTGCACGCTATCTTAGAGTTGGATTTCAAGAAAATGGCAAATGGAGAACATTTAAACTTCGTCAAGATTTTGTTCAGGCAGATAAACTGCAAATGGAAGATGATATAACCGCTTCAACAGTTGTTCCAACAAAATTCCTAACAAAAATTGGTAGGGCTTCCGATAAATTAAGTGTTAAGATAACAGAAAACTGTGAGTATCGTTTTTTCCAAAGACCTGATGATGCAATTCTTAGAGGATATGATAAAAAAGCAGAACAAGACCTCTCAACTCCAAACTCATTTATATCCAATTTTGAACCTCTTAGTATTGAAGATGCACAAGAAATGATTGAGGATGTAATTAATTTCGATCATTTTACTTCTCCAATGAGAGAAATGATTGAGTCGGTTGCAAAAGAAAAAGACAGTAAATATTTTGTTTCCTCGGCTCACCCTCGTTTGGTTGATGGGAAACCAACAGCCAATGTTCGTTATCTTCAAACCCGTGATGATTTAATTAATCCAATAGACAAATATGTTGCAGAGATGGGCTTACGTCTGTCAAGAAAACTCAAACCTTACGAAAATCTTTATCTCCCAGTTAATGCAGTATTGCCAGGAAGGAGAAATAATCCAGCCTCTGAAGGAATAAGACCACTGGCTGTTTATAATCCAGTTCACTACCAAGAATTGCCTGAGCTATTTATGGACTTTATTTGTAGTTTAACTGGTAAATCCCCTTCAACAACAGGAGCAGGGAGTGAAGGAGCATTAACAAAAGCCCCATTTAATGCACTTTGTGCAATAACTGACCTTAACAATGCTCTTTTGTCATTTATTCTAACAGGATATAATGGCTTCACAACTCCAGCAGGAAATATTGGAAAAAAATATAAAATATCTCACGACATAAGCCTTCTTATTCCAGAGCTTTGGTCAAGATTGCTTCCAAAAGAAATTGACCCTAAATTAATGATTGAAGAAGGAAGTCTTGAGAAACTTAACGACTTTGACTATAATGGGAAAAATGTTAGAGCTTCAATTTTGGGATACAGAATAACAAAACATTTTGTTAACCATTATTTTGGCAGAGTGTTTGAAAATCCAAATGTTGTATTTGAAGATGATATGCTTCAACCTGAGCTTCAAAGTATGGATGAATTTGTTGATGGAATAAATAATATTGTTGAAAACCAATCAATTGTTGCAAGAAATTATTTTAATGACGGATCAGTTAAAGGAGCCATCCCACCTCTAAAAGCCCTTCTTAATATTATGGTGTTTGGAGAATATGAAAGCAAAACCATAAACTCTCCACAAATAAGAGAAATGTTTACTCAAGAATATGTATTAAATAGTGATTGGTATAATGAAAGACTTAGACGAAAACAAGAATATGATTTGGCACATTGGCAAAAGAATAGAACCTATTTCACTAATATTATTTCAAATACAACTAATCTAACTCCAGAAAAATTAGAATCCTTAAAACAAGATTTAAAAGAAATAGAACAAAGAATAGAATACTACCAATCTCCAAAATATCTGGAAAGTCTTATTGGAACAATAGGAAAAGATTTGCTTTATCGAAATTAGAATTCAACTATTTCTTATAAGCATTCTATGAAATTAAAGCTAATATAAATCAAATTATATTAGCTTTAATTATATAAACTATAAATCAAATTATACTTGCTTTAATTCTTATTCAACTAAAATCTTCTTTGTGGCAATTCCTCTGGGAGTATATAGCTTTACGATATATGTTCCTTGTATTAGGTCTGAAATATCAACAAACTTTTCATGTGAATTTATTTCAATAGTCTTTAGTTTTATTCCTGATATATTATATATCTCAATATCCTTAACCTTAAACTGGGATATTATCTTTATAATATCTCTTGCAGGGTTTGGTAATACATTGCAAGTGTTGTTAATATCTATTGCATCAACCAAACTTAAAGAATCAGGTCTTGGAACTAATATTATTGGGAAGAATCCTATATGCATCTTTCTATAATAATTATATACAGTGTCTTGGTCAAACCTTGTCCATTGGGTTGATTCTCCTTTCAATAAATAAGGATAATCATCAACAGGACAGCCTTTATCTATCTTCAAACAAGTAGTATCTGCATTAAATGTACAGGTATGGTCAAATTCATAAGTACAAGGATCTCCTGGCAAAGTTTCAATAACATCTGCTGACAAATAGAAATCTTTAAGCATAACCTGATTATTAAAATAATATTTGCCTTGTGGAACTTGAGAGTATCCTCCTGGCTGACTACCTAGAGAGCCTAAAGGTGGTATTGGACAATATGCTATTTCAACATTTGAAGAATCTCTTAAACGAAAATAGTTATTTCCTCCCATAGATGATTTAGTGCCAGAAACCTTTGCTGCAATACCTATTACCAATGCTGCAGAATCGAGATGGTAGGGTTGAGAAAAGGCAATATTATTTAAAACAGGATTTCCAGTAGCACCGATGACATTACACGGAAAAAGAGCCGCAATATTATATCCACACTGTGTTCTCAATAAATCATAGTGATAGAATATTTGATAATAATGCGAAGGATCATCAGGATTATAAATATTTGCCGAATCCATCCACATTGGACAGTTTAATACAGATGGTGGATAATAGATTA
>Ga0265294_10005423_pt1 | contig 15567 bp, 12 predicted proteins | sample MunlanPumphouse3_FD_192504 | JGI IMG/M metagenome (GOLD analysis project Ga0265294, IMG submission 192504) | Groundwater microbial communities from a municipal landfill in Southern Ontario, Canada - Pumphouse #3 | ecosystem: Environmental > Aquatic > Deep subsurface > Groundwater | place...
TCCAATATGGGCAAGGCATTTTTGTGATTTCCTTCCTGGCAAAGCTTCTTTGCGGTAGCGAGTTGTGCATCGGATTGTAGCATAATAATACCTCACATTTCCAGGATTAATCTTTTTTGTTCGTTATCGATGATAATCTTCAAAATCCCGAAAGGGGTCTTGAATTCACTAACGCCAATCTCTTCAAACAGACTGAAGATTTTGGTTTCTGTCCGCTTTAGTTGTGTTTGATAGTCGCGATTCTTTTTTCGAAGTTCCAGATATCCGTGGATGGTATCCCGAAGGATTTGCTCGTGCTCAGCAGTGCCGATGCCACAGCTTTGCATGTAATCTGAGAGATGGAGCAGGGGAGTATCGTATCCGGAGTTTAGGGCAGAGAAATCGCAGTTACAGAGCTCCAGATTTGCCTCATTTGTAAGGTGCGCGCGGATTTTGTTGCAACTCATAGGATTCCCTTTGAGCTGAGATTTCAGGAGATCTGATGCTTGAAGTGTCTTACATTTTCGCAAGAGCGCATTCACGATAGCAACCCCCTGAGGAAGCATTCCTACTGTATAAGTAATAACCTTTTTTTGATTGTTTGAAAGCTCTCTACTTACTTCGATTGTCTCGCAGATACCACGCAAAATGGAACAGCGCTCCTTCATCCATAACCATTGCGGATCGCTTAGTGGATCTCCGGCAGCTACTTCCAAGTTTTGCGTACCGGCATTCTGTACGGTCAGAGGCTGGCCGTCCTTGGTAGAAAAATCAGGCTGTAGTGAATGGACCAAATTCATCAGTTGTTCGGTTGAGATCAAGGGAACCGATTTCACTGCATCACTGATAGACATGGGCAACAGCTTGTCTTCGAAAGCCTCCACAAAATAACTCCTGAGCCCGGTTAGCTTGTGAACACCACCGGGAAGCTTGACCAGGTTGCCAAAGTTGGCTTGAGATATCCTGGTTTGTTTGGGGAATATCTCCAAACAGAAAGGATATGAACCCAGATCAATTTGAGCTGCAAGTTTTCGGGCAATGCCCTGAGCAAGCCCTGCGCTGATCTCATCCTCAAACAATAGCCACACATGATAGCCCTTGAACCCACTGAATTCGTACAACGCTGAAATGTGATAAACTTCCAAAAGCTTGCGAAAGTCTAACAAAACATTCCTAAATCCGCCCTCAATCCAGCATTTGAACTGATGATCATTGAGGTCTGTGATATACTCTTTTGCCACATCCAGATCAAACACAATCCACTTCACTCGGTTCGAAAGATTCAACTGATATACACCTAGAGTGTACAGACCCATTAAGTGTCCGCGAATGTGTGTGGGATTAATGGGCTCGGATACCGGAGCATAGCCCGCCTTCCCCTTATCTGACACCCATTGTCGGGCATGATAGTTTTCTCTGCCCTGAAACAGGGTCAAGAATCTCTCAACTAAAAGTGGATCTTCATAGCTCGGATTCTCAAGTGTTTCTATTTGTGTCGGCGCGCTGGTTTTCATATCCCGTTCGCGGATAGGGATATTATTCAGTTCAGCTTCCTGCAACACCCTTTGCATGCCATCGATATCTCCTAGTTGCTGATATTGCTTGTAGAGCAGACCGTAGAAGTGATCTTTCCCGGGATAGATCTTGATGCATTCTAGCAACAACTCGCTATACTGATCCTGGAGATCCATGTTTTTGAGTAGTTGAAGCTTAGCCTCAATAGCGATTATGTTTTGGGGTTCTTCTACCAATACAAGATTCAGACATTGCAGCGCTTCCTCGGGATAGCCCAGGATCATCAAGTTGCGCGCTAATTCAAGCTTTTCGTGGGGCAAGATCCCTTTCGCATCCATCATTTTAAGCGTTGAGGCATAGGCCGATGCAAATTCTTCACTCAAAAATAGCTTGTTGAATTTCACTCGATATGCGTGAAACTCGTCAGATACGGCATTGTCCAATGCGTTTTCGAGTCTGATTACTTTGTTAAGCATCAAATCCTCCAGAATTTATGGGTTTTAGATATATAGTTTTTTATTGTTTGGAAGTCGTTCACCAAATCTATATATGCAGATTTGCGTTTTTAGTTTGACAAAAAAAAGGATAAATGTGAACTTGCAATCATAAACACGAACGGAGATAATCGATGAAAGAAGGTATCCGCTTCTTGCGTGGCTATAGAGCATGGCTTACTGATGCAAGCAACACCAGAGAGCTTGGAGACTACGCAGAAGCGATGTGGCAATCTCTTTTGGAGCCGGCACTGCTCAATCAGGACAAAGTGATGATGTATCGAGCCTATGCATTAATGCAGGTGTGTCTTAAATCCCGTCGCAAGCAGTATCTTTTTATTCGGGACATCGCCCTTCGGGATCAATACAGCCTTCAGGATCTTCAGCTTTGCCTGTTCGGCAAACTGATCCAGAAACTGTTGGACACACTAAAAAGCCTGCAAATCAAGAAACAGGAGTTGCCGACTGATGATTTTCATCGCTATCTGTTTGCTGTTACCAGAGTTGTATTGGGCAAGTGTCTTGCCGAGCTGGGAGAAGAGATACTTAGCCCAAGCGTGGAAGTTCAGGAGCTGGTCTCGGAACCTATGTGCGGTTCAGTTCCACAATCGCTGGAGCTAATGCAATACAATATAGCCCTGAAAACCAAAGCCCGGCTCCTGGCGATGCAGATCAAAGAGAATTGGCAAGAGAGAGAGCTGAACGTTCTGTGCCATGATCTTGAATCCAGAAGTGAAAAAGGAAGCATCCGACTTTGCGATGAAAGCAGGGACAACGTGTATCAGCTACATAAGCGAGCTCGAGATAGACTTAAGAAAACCATGGCGGAGCAAGGTTTCAGTGAAGAAGTAGGCCGATTGTTTGTGGGAAAACACCTGAAGGAATTATGTCAGAACTGCCCTGTGTTACCCACATATAAATCTATGCAGAAAGCCACTGCCCCGGGAGAAAGCTATGACATCGAAAGATAAAGAACTTTTATTCGAGCTATATCTCAGTAGTTTGGAAGGTTCTTCCGATTATGAGTTTCAGCTCTTTCTGCCCACAGAAGAATTGCCGGCAGATACCAATTTCAGTTTCGAGCCCAGCAAATGCTGCCAGACTTCGATAATAGGCAGCGTTGTGGTTATCGAGACTAATGAGCATGATATATGTTGCCTGATAACCGAGGAATCTGAAAATAATACCTTTAAAGCATATAAGATTAGCGAGTTTACCGGATTTGCCAGTGAATATGATGTGCGTATCAAGCTTGGCTCCTCGGATTACATTCTGGAAACCGACAATCACTTTCATGTGCAGGAGGACGAAGTTTCAGCCGGGATAATTCTGAATACAGTATCCCCTGCTCATCTTGCCAACATCAAAGAAGCGATCCAGATAACCGGCAAAACCTTGAATCGCCATAACACGGACCTGAGCAGCCCGGACAACAAATTCCGCATCATTGAACACAAACTCACTTTGCCCCTTAGAAGCAGGCAGCCTCTAGCTGTACTTTGGATACCTCAAGTGGACCTCCAATACCGCAGAGATCCGGATTCCGGACCTTACATGGCGGCAGCAGATTGTGGTTTGGATCAAGCTTTTTCGTTCTTGCATGCTCAACAGGATGAGAATGTTTTTTATGCCAGGGAATTTTCGCTGCACAAGAATGAATGCCACGATCTGCTCCTGATTCCGGATGCAGAATTCATCTCCCGGAAAGCTGAAGTGCGCTGCGGGGCAGTGATTGTGTTTCGGGGAGTTCTACCGGAAAGCATAACTCTGGCAAGATTCATGCCATTGCCAGTGTTTAAGGCACAGCAGTTTTTGCAAATCAGCATCAAACTGCTCCAGGATTGATGAATGCCGTCCTTTTCCAGTGCTGCCCAAGATTGTATCATGCATGAATGTTGCAAATCCGCCGAAGTTGCCCTGCAATACATAATGCAGGATAGATTGGATGAATCTGATAGCGACAAGGCACTGGAGTTGTTCCAAAAAGCAAAGATTCCCATGTTGCGGATCGCGGCATTGATCTGGCTAGCGAAGAATAACAAGCACTGCTATGAATTGGGTCAGCTTTTGGGCTTCGAACCCTCAGAACTGCGCTCAATTCCCCACAGCTCCCCCAAAGAGGCCATGTTCCCGGTGATCGGAGCCTCCGGAAAAGCATATCTCGCCAAAGCAATAGTATTCATCATCCCCTCGAAAATATCAAGAGCTGTGGCCATATTTAGCCAGAGAATCACAGAATATAATCATTTAAGCGTTTTAAGTAGAACCAGCTGTATCATTGGGTTCGATACTGCTGTAGAAGGAGATTCCTGGCAATTGGCCGTCTTAGCAGCGCTATTGAGTAAAACCGGTGGTCCGGGGAATCTCGCATTTAGTGGAATAGTGCAGGCAGATTCCGAGATCAAAAGCGCAGATGGCTTGGAAGCAAAACAGGACTGCTGCCTTCAACACGGATTGCGCTTAGTGCACCGCGTCAGAAAAGCCTCCCACTTGGATGCCTGGATTAACCAATCGGTTATCCCAATACCGGTACTTCAATTCAATGGGTCAGAATCCGAATGCAAGCATTGGCAACAAACACTGCAAAGCAGTGTGCAAGATGATTTTGATTGGTTTAGTTACGATGCTTTAGAAGATTTCTTTGGTATTTCAAAACGTGATTTGAGCATCGGCTCCAAAGGCGACATGGCCTTTGATACGAAGGTTTGGCAGGATTTTCTGGAAACTAAGGTATTGGGCTTCTTTGCCGCCCTGGAGCAGAGACTGATCCCCAAGAAAATCATTTGGTTCTATGCAGGACAGATCAGCTCGTTACAATTTGGCATAGGAGCTATCTTCGGTTTCAAGCGAGCCATTGCGATTCTACAACTTGAGTTTTCAAGCACTACCTACAGAAAAGTGTTTGCATTGTATGGAAAGCAAAACGCCAGAGAACTGAAGAATGTGTCCATCAAATCTGAAGAAAAAATTATGATAGAAAGTGAATTACAAGTAAACAATCCGGAAAACAAAGAGCTTGGCTTGATCCTCTACTTTGGGAGCCATAACCCGATCGGTGAAGCAAAAGACTTCTGCGTGCAATTTGCGGGAGTTGAGAACTTCCTGGTGATGAGAGCCAGAGATAACCAGGGTACGATCGAAACTAAAGACAACTGGTTGCGCTGGATTCAAGAAATAAACTCTGAGTTAAATCGAGCACGGGAAAATTTTCATTGGAAGCGGATACACTTGTTTCAAACAGCCCCAACTTCTTTGTGCATGGCCCTCGGCATCGCAATCGGGCACTTTTTACCAATTCAGATATACCACTATCAGTTTAACGCTAGCGAACCTAAGTATCGCGCGGTGTATTCAATGCAGCAAGTTTTTCACCAAAAAAAGGACCACAGATGAAACACCTCATTATGAGCTTGGGAGAAACCGGACACCTTGTTGCAGAAGTGATCGGCTACTTCAACTACGATCAGTACCCCCTATATCTAAAGCATCAAAACCTTAACAAGTTCCTGGCAAGCGCTCGCAGAGATGATTTGCAAGGGATCGACCAACTAACCATGATCTGCACTCAAAGAAGCTACAATAAATGTAAAGACCAGGTTGTGCAATTTGTAGAAACTCACCAGCTTAAGTTAAAGCTTCAGTTTCACTACATTGAACTCATGGAGGATATAGTTTCTGAAACAGATGCGCTGGTCATGAAGAATCTGTTTTACAAGCTCATCTATCTTGCCAATATTAGTGATAAGCAACAAGATTTGATCTTGTGCCTGAGCGGAGGTCGAAAGACCATGAGCAGCGACATGCAAGAGGCTGCTTACTTGTTTGGTTGCAAAGCGATGGTTCACATCCTGGCAGATGGATATGTTGATTTTGATCTGCTTGCCGACCCTGCACAAATTCCAGCAGAAATCATCAATCGGATCAATCCGGTTATTTACAGCAAAGATATCCGTGCCACCCATGTCTTAGAGCAAGTAAAACATAGATATGCGCAAGGCATTGAGTTTAACCAGGACTTGTTGACAATTGTGCATAAGCCCGGTAACATGGAGTTTCTAGATTTGGTTGAAGAGGTAAAAAAACAACAAAATAACCTAGCCCAGAACTTCGGTGAGCAGCTTAGCTTCCGGGAAACAAGTTCGCATTTCCATGCCCTGATGCTATTGCCCAAGAAAACGCTTACACAGTTAAAACAGAGCAAGATAGAAGAGACTGACCTGGATTGGCTCTACGCGCTGCCCAAAACTGATCTGCATTGCCACTTAGGTGGCATAGCAGATAGTGCCGGACTTATCAGGATTGCACATGCAAACTTAATTCATACAAAAGCAGACAGTCTATCCAAAAGCATTATCTTGAAAGTTCGTGAAGCCATTAAAAACTGCGACATAAGGTACCTTGAGACCACCGCTACTTGTCTGCTAAAACAGGACAGAGCAATAAGATGGTTGGGCTTGAGCACTTTTTTGTGCTGCTTCGAAAATTATGAACAAATCCTGGATCATTTGGTGTATGGCAAATATCTGGATCCAAGCGCGTTCTGCGGCATCGGTTTGGAGAGCTACGAGCGCATAGGGGATTATCAGGGATCTTCGTTGCTCCAAAGTGAACACGCACTACGAGCAGCAGCAAAGCTACTAAAAGAAGATGCTGAACGCAACAATTTACTTTATAAAGAGGTCCGATGCTCTCCGGCAAACTATACAAACACGCTAAGCCCTAAGGATGTGGTGATGGTTTTATGGGATGAGTTGAAAGACCACACTTGCCTTTTCCGGTTAATAATAATCGGGAGCAGGCATCGGAGCCCAGATGTTTTGCGGATGCACGCAGATTTGTGTCTCGAAATCAAAAAAAACGGAGGTGATTTGGCAGATTTCATTTGTGGCTTCGATCTCGCTGGTCCTGAAGGCCTAGTTGAACCGGAAGCACTGCGTGAAGATATCCGTCCACTTCTGGAGGAATGCATCAGAATAACAATCCATGCCGGAGAGACCTCTTCCGTTAAAGATATCTGGAAAGCTGTTTACCAATTGAATGCAGACCGTATAGGACATGGACTGAGTTTGGCAGAAGACCACAATCTGCTCGTCAAGCTAAGAGACCATAAAACTGCCGTAGAGCTATGCCCCAGCAGCAACTACCAGATCAGCGGGTTTAGATGCTTTGACGATCCCCGTACGGTTGGTTTCAAAGAGTATCCCTTAAGAGAATATCTGGCTCAGGGAGTGAAAGCATGCATTTGCACAGACGATCCCGGTATCTCCCGCACCGATATCAGCAGAGAGTATCTGATGGCAAGCAAGCTCTGCAAGGAAGGTCTCAGCAAATGGGATGTGCTGGTATTGATCCGCAACGGATTTGTGAACGCATTTCTCCCATTTACCCAAAAACAGAAGTTGATCCGAAAAGCAGAAGAGCGTATCCTGAACTTAGTGCAATCCCTCCGCTAAAACATCTAATACCAGCTTGTCTGCTTCATAATGACAAAATATCCGTTTGGCACCGCCGTCTGCCCAAGCATCAATTTCATGAGTACTGATGCCTTGGCTGACCCGGAGCTTTTTTAGATCCAGGGATCTCAGTAGATTCTTCCGCGATCCCTCCAGATAAACACTTAGATCGTCGATACGGCGGTTTAGCTGATAGTAGGCATCCGGAATCAGGTTCCTGGAGCTGTCGCGAAATCGGGCAGAGTATACAATCTTCGGGCTAATGGATTCCAGCATTTCTCGGGAATACAGTTCTTTGCGAAAGCTATCCCACACAATTTTCCCATAAGCAGAAAGTGTTGGCTCTCCAAACAGATTCAACACAAGGCTATTGGGAATATCCCGATAATCCTCTTCATCTACTCTTAGGGAATTGTTTAGTCTGCGAAACACAGTGGCATAGCGCAACAGAAAGGGATAAGGCTCCAGCTTCACAGGCAAAGCCGGTATGCGCATCAGAGAATCCGAGAACTCGAACACATATACAGTCTCATCGGCATAGAACATACCCAGAGACTGTAAAAAGCCCAGAATCGATTTGAATCCTCCGGTTAGGTTAAAGATCAACTTCTGAGCCGGTAACAGGCCTTCCTTCAGATGCATGATCTTCCCGGTTAGATCACTTAAGGCATATTGAAATGTCTCACAATCTGCCGTCTGAAGGTCCGAAATCTCCAGTATACGGATATCCTCAAAATAGCAGTGAAGATACTCCTCTATCAGATCACAGGCCTTGCGGCCGATATAGGTATCGCTGGGCAGCAAGTAATGAATGTCCCCGGATCTTTCTCGCAGTTTATTATCATAGAATTGGATGATTCCATTCAGCTCCGCCGAACGTATCCGTGCATCCGCCAAGCTTAAGCCCAATAGGATTTCTCTTGTTTGAGCAATATATGCATCGATAGTCCCCCTGATTCCGGAAGGGAGATCATCAAGATTTCTTCGATTTGAATATTGGCTGATCTCTTTGGGGTACGCGCCCTTGGTAAAGACACTGGTCCCGATCGGCGAAAGCATGATGGAATTCATAGCTCAATCCTTTGGCTCAAAACTCAGCCTCATCCAGCCCATGGGAAGCGAATTGACCAATTTTCTGGTTTTGGGGTTGTGGTTCATCACAGCATAAGAACAGTAGTTCTGTCCGCTGCCCATCCCGAGCTTGATCATACATTGGTTTTCTTTCAAGCCATTAAAAAAATCCCTGATGGCGTTATAATTGTTTGTGTGCTGCTCCCCAAACCGTTTATAGATGCTTTCTTCCCGATCAAACTGTCCCCGATAATATTCATTGATCATCTTCAACATCGGGCTAAGAGTTTTGGGTCCCTCAGGAAGAATCTTTTCGATACCTTTCATCGGCGGCGTGGTAGCAAATATGCTAAGCTCAGATTCCGTAACGGGTTTGGTGAGCGCAAGTTCCATCAAGATGGGAAGTGTTTGTTGCTTGGTCGGCTTTCTGCGTCCGTATGATTGACTTCTCAATTGAGCTATATTTGAGGCCGGTGCTGACGGTGCAGTTACCCCTACCTCAAAAATGGATATATGCTCATTGTACCAGGGAGCGTCCGCAATCTTGATGGCCTTAAACGGATCGGAGGGTATATCCGGAAAGCCTCTGTCACCCATATAACCAAGGATGCTTGCTTGCAGTTCTCGGTCCGCCTTATCTGCATATCTAAGGTTGTAGGAAGGCACACGCTGTTGCCAATGGGATAGAATAGCTGTCCTGATTGCACCTTTGATCGAGCTGCCGGGGATTATCGGTTGCATAGATAGCCCGGCTCGGATAAAGGCGCGCACATAACCTTCAGCTTGCATGTTTTCCATTTTTTTTTGGTAGTTTGTACAGATATCTTTCCGCACAGAATATGAAAAGATCCAGCACTTTTTCTCCTGGGGATCAAAACAATCAGCAAAGTATTTGTGCAGCTGTTTGATATCGGAAAGTGCCATTTTTTCTTCCAGTTCTGCCTTGTTGCGCCTTATCAGGAAACGCACATACTCCAGTTGGTTCAGGTAATAGGCAGAGCCATTCTTGATCACAAGATTCAAGGGATCGTGAAGCTCACCGCTGCCAATGTGGAAGGGTGTGATGGGCTTAATTTGGATTTTATAACAAATACTTTTCATTATTCTTAGCTCCCTTTGACCATGATTGGCAATGAAAAACTGTACAGGTTCTGCACAATATCCGGATCCGGATGAACAGATCTCAAGAGCATACCCCGTGGAGGAGTCCTGGTGTCTCCCGCAAAAAAAACTGCACCCGGCTCGATGATGAAAACCGGGTATTTGAAGGGTGTTTTGGAACTGGCATAGTCTCCCCCTATCTTAGCAAACTTGGTCTTTGCGGTATAGGATGCCAGGATGCTGTCGCTCTCGGCGGGCACCATGTTGGAGAGATTCAGATAAGCATTGAAATTTGTGCACTGTGGCCAGGAATAAGGTTCTACTTTGATCTCGAACCGTCCTTTTCCTGTGTTTTTATCTTTTCCAAAACCATGAAGACTGATGAATTTGAACAATTCCTGAAGCTGCTCCAGGCTATAGATATCGGTTTTTAGCCAAGAACTGAAGACAAGGTTCCGAAAGAAGGTTGTATTACTGGCAAAGAGTTCTCCGCTACCGGAGCTGGTTCCGGTTGCGCGGTCTATCTTGTTGTGAAACTCTATGCTTTGCTTCATCGTTTCGCTGTTATCTGTCTTCTGTTTGAGCTGACCCCCCTTTCCCAATTTATCCAGAGCTCTACTTCTTGCGTTTTTCTGCAACTGTAGAGGTAAATCTAACAAGCATTCGTTTTGTAGCAATGTTTCCAGATCAATCCACGCTTCTCGTTTCAGCTCTTTAAGCACTTGATTAAGTTGCAAATCAGTCAATCCCCGCAACTCCGGATCCTTCAAAAGATTCGCCCGCAACTGCTTTAAAACTTCGGTCTTCAGAGGGATTGCCGGCTTCGGCAGCTTCCCATCTGGAAATGCTGAAGATAACACCAAAGCTGGTCTCTGCTTCAATATCGCAATCAAATCCACCAGACTGCTTTCTTCCCAAAGGTACTTAACCGCCCAGCACAGATGCCCGAAGATCGTATCGCTCTGTAAGGGTGTGGAAAGAGAAGACAGCGGCTTCCAGGTGATCTTATATGTTTGCACAAGACCTCCTTTATATCACTACAGATTCTAGCGTTGTTTCCTCTCCGTTTATGCGCAAATCGCGAAACTCGATTCTACCGCTCCCCCGTGAGCCGGAACCACCCAAAGCGTCGTTACTAAGAAGCTTGAGCCCTTTCAAAATCAGATCCAGATCGCCCTGGTCAGCTACTTCGTCATAGGCTTTGAGGATGATATTCAGATCAAACACTACTCCAGCTGCCACTCGCTCGATAGTCCTTAGCCCTCCGCCCTGAGTTCCTGTAATGCGGTTGATGTTCACCTCTGTCTTTGCCTCCGTGTATTCCACCGTTTCATCCTGAAGCACCGCTTTGTTGATCTCATCGTTTTTATCCAAGATGCCCACGATCTTGCTATCCGAGAAAATCACGCGGGTAGGCTTAGTCTCCTGAACATCGTGTTTCAGATGCCCAAAGACTACGGCTGTTCTATGAATCTTTCTGTTTGTATCCATAACGGGTATATCACCATTGGTCACCAGATTAAGATAGTGCTCCAGCAGGAATCTGACTTTCCCTTTCAGAGAGGAACCTGGTATATAGGGTAGATTATCCAGAGGGTTTTTTATCACCGGGGAATCGATCCCCCCGATCTGCAATGTATCTTTACTTCCGCCTATGTGCAATCCGCTTTTAAGTACGATGTATCCGGTAATTGTAGTAATTTTTAACATGATCAGCTCCTTCTAATTATTCTTGGGAAAATAGCCAACGATAGCTTCCATCACCAGGCAAGCTTTGTCGAATCTATCCAGATCTTCGCCTACTTCTTTGATTAGGCTTTCGATGAAGCTTACAAAGCGCGGCGGAATTTTTGCAGTCGTTTTTTTGTAATGAGCTTTGGATATCAAAAGGCGAATCAAAATCTTTTTCTCATCGTTGTAAGCTTGTGGTAGATTTTTGATGCGCAGAAACTCGTTGTAGAAGTTTCTTAACGCTGTGCCTTTTAGCTCTCTGGTATTGATGTCTTGAGATAAGTTCTTAGCCTTTGTGCCTACCCATTCAAGATCGAGATTGCCCTTTGCATCAAAAAAAGGGCCCAGTTTTTCTTCAGTTCTCTCACTGTAGTTTGGTCTTGAGCGGTAATTGTTACTCATGATTCACTCCTTTATTTGCTTTTCTTTTTTTGTAAATAGCATGGCATAGTGGAATTCTTAGATGCCGCATCATGCTTCCTTCCTGCAAACCCGTCAGGTTTTTCAGGGTGTTGACTAGTTCCTGGTTTGACACTCGATCGTTATTGATCTTTTGAATGTTTCGTTTGATATCATAATTCAATAGAGAATCATACAAATAGTTACGAATATTCGTGCTTGTGCTCCGCTTGGTCTCGAGATACATTTGATGATATGCCAGTAGTCGATACAGAAACTGCAGGGTGATTTCTCCTTTTTCCAACCAATTCTCAAGCTGATGTGAGAACTTCATCAAGTTCGCCAGATCTTTCCAGGGGACTGGAGTTTCATAGAGATTCAGGTAATTCTTTCCTTCGATACCTTTTACCTCTGTCAATCTGTCATCAGTAGATTTTATTACAAATCTGACCGGCTCCTTAGGGTGGTTCAGGGTGATTGCTGCAGAAAAGTGAAGTTCCGGATTCTGCGCGCAAAAAGAGCTAAAACGGGTGTTCAATTCTCCGGCAAAATCAATAATTTTATCATAGGCTCCGATCAGGCAGAAATCGTCCCCTCCGGAATAGACTGTATAGATGGAATCAACATACTTATCTTTGACCATGTGAGGAAGCACTGCGCTAAAGAAGTAATCTGTCATAAAAGATAGCGTGCAAAAATCCGTAATCGAGCATTCCGGATCACCCTCGGCATTTTTGGGCCAGCTACGGCTCATGATATAGCCTAAATTATCGACATCACCCTTGATGGTGGCATTGGCTTTCAGCCCGCAGCTTTGCTCTGTGATATCCTCAAATGTACAAACCCGTCCGTCTTTTTGTGGTACATGAGTAGCCAGGTAGCGGATCGGAATATGCACTAATTCCGAAGTAAGATCAAGACTGAAATATTTGACCCCGGGCTTGATGCTCTCCAATTCATATTTTTTTGCCTCGCCAAAGTGCATCCCGGCAAAACTGATGTAAGCGGAGTCTTCCGCTTCTCCCTGCCAGATCTTGAAGTACTTCTTTTGTGCCAAGTTTCTACCCAGCCGAATTTCCTGCAAGCATGAGCTGCAAACCTGGGTATCGGTGTCGTCTATGCTTTCATATTTGCGGTATTCGTCGCTGGATTGGTGATCTCCGGCACGGCGTTTGCAGAAATCGCATATCTGGTTGCTATAGATATCCTCACGATTTATCACAAAACTCTCTGAGCGCCAGTGTTCATCTGTTTGCAGATAGCATGAATGTTTGGCATGTTTCTCCACTTCCATTTCGTCAAAACACTGCTCCATCGTTTTCAGAAAGTGCTTTTTATTAAGATCCGCCAAGCCCAGCTTGGTTTCCCAGCCCAAGTTCAGGCTTACGGATCCCAGAAATCTTTTGAACATATCTTCGTTGAATTGCTGTTTTACCAGTTTCAACCTGGCGATGTTTTCCGCAGAATTATGCGCCAGAATAAAGAACTTCCCACCATGATTTGCAAAGATGCTCGTGGCACTAAGCCCCAGTTCTGCGATCACCTTCTCCGCCGCCATCTCCATTATCATCTGGATCTGGAATGATCTGGAACGCAGCAGCTTGCTGGCTTTTGTGGAGTTTTCCGGGTTTAGATCGTAGAGGTAGTTCTGGATTCCATTCAGGTCCCCAGAAATGATCATAAATGTAGGTTCGGCATTCGGAGTCGAGCTGGCATGCTTGGCAAACAATGCGCCGGCTATCGTTGCGCTGTTATGAAGATGATGATATAAAGAGCCCACCGGATGAGCTTCCATCGTATTTGCCGGAACACACCAGAAGTATCTGGAAAGCAAGCTGTCCACTGCATTGATAAATTGAGGGAAATGCTCCCTATCGAAGTGTGGATTTGCCGCTAATCCATTGTAGTAATCGCAGAGTTTGCTGTAGTCTGCTTCAAATCCGGATAGTAGCTTGCTATATTCCGCAGTTTGTTCCTTCAAAGTCCTCTCTGCCTCTGGGAACACAGAGTCCGGACTCAATTTCTGTAAGGGGTAAACCCACTTCTGACCCCCCATTTTTTGCCTCGAAGTATCTGAGCAAAGATGCGAAAACACCGAAAATAGCGGTATTTTCAAATAGCGTCTGGCTTCTTTGGCGGATTCTTCGGATTCTTCGCGATCCCAACTGGATGAATTACAATCGGCTTGCTTGATCATATCCAAATAGACATCGTAGTTATGCATGGTCCAAGAATCCTTGCAATGATGCGAACCCGCAAGTTCTACAATGGCCTCCCAGCTGCTGTCCGGCAAGTGAATCGGATGACGGGAAAGAAAATCCGCGGTCCACATGGCATGCTTATAGCCGATCACTCCAGTTTTGGGGTCTTTTCTACACTTATTGATGTACTTTTCCACATCTGCCGCTCCACTTCGTTGCACTACTTTTCCAATGTCGTGCATTAAAGCGGCGAATACAACATGATGAATTGTCAGGCTCATATCTACTCCCGTTAAGTTAGTATTAACTGTATGTTGAGTATTGCATTGCAAACAGTGTCTACTGCTATGGCTATGTCGAAAATGGTCTCAACTGTTTTAAATAGTCTTCCTTGTCGCTTCGCTTTCTATGGTATTGCTCCCTAAGGTATATGATGGTCAGATGCTAGAGTCTGACATTTTTTTAAGCCGATCTCTCCGTTGCCAAATGTACACTGTTTCCCGGCATGCAGATAGCGAGCAAGCTTCAAAACGCCTATCATTTCTGGCGATACCCCTTTTAACACTACTTTTCCGATTAAACCTCCAATACTCATTTTGGATTCCTGTCGAAACGACATCCGAACTTTCTCGCTCCAATAAGTCTTATTATACAACACAACCACACCATCAATATCGATCTGGGCCGGTATCGGCAATTTTCCTTGATTGTAGTGCAGATTGATGAAGCGAATCCGATTGATCACACTTTTAGCAAAAGCTTTCCACACGAAGATGTCCATCAGCTTACCGTTGTGTTTTTGTCTAAGAGGTGTTTTGAAAACGAGCTCCAGGACATCTTCCGCCTGTGGACGATATTGCAATCTCACAATCTTAGGACCACGAAGTTGCGAGCTGCCTTTCGCGAAAAGAATGTTCTGCTCCCCGTCCAGTATCCTCTGTAAAGATAAACTCGAGGATTGCCCATCTCGAAGCAGAATAGTGTTATCCAGATTCAGGAGCGAATAGACCAGTTTCTCGTAATGCTCACATATCCACCCGAAAAACTTGAGGCGCACCTCGATCACGTTTGCAGCGGTGCTTTTTGCAGAGATTATGTAAGGGTGATACTGCTCGGCCTGGCTCAACTGCTTTTCAAACAGAACGTAGTATGTGCAGTTTTCCAGTGAACATGCAGAACAATCTAACTGCCTCTGATGGCAATATACTTTCTTCAAGCTTCTGCCCCATAGTCCTCTGAGCGCAGAAGATAGATCGATACCTGACCTCACCTGACCATTCAGCTCAAATTCAAGAAATAACTCAACAAAGTCCATTTCAACTCCTGATATCACTTTTACAGAGCCATGGTATAGATGTCAACATTTTTTTTTGTGTGAGTCTCCGAAAGCTCCTTTGCCATTGACAGTATCCTTATAAAGAGTCACCGAAAATTGCAAATCGATCACTGAAAATTGCAAATTGGATTTTGGGTAGGGCTTTGACTGATATCATACCAGCATAAAAAAATATCGTGGGGAGCACCGGGCGGTGTCCCCACGACTCGGAGGGCATTCTATGTAGGGTCTGTAGGCTACATGCAAGGTGAGATTTGACTGGATTTCTGTCAATGAAGATTCTTGCA
>Ga0265294_10005424_pt1 | contig 15565 bp, 11 predicted proteins | sample MunlanPumphouse3_FD_192504 | JGI IMG/M metagenome (GOLD analysis project Ga0265294, IMG submission 192504) | Groundwater microbial communities from a municipal landfill in Southern Ontario, Canada - Pumphouse #3 | ecosystem: Environmental > Aquatic > Deep subsurface > Groundwater | place...
AATAAGTGAAAAGAATTATTTACATTTGTGGCAGCATTTATTGAATAAGCATTAAATATGATAAACGTCACCAAAACATATTTACCGGATAAAAGAAAATATCAGGCCTATGTTGATAAAATATTTGATTCGGGTTGGATTACAAACAATGGTAGTCTGGTAAATGAACTTGAGAGGGAACTTTGCAGGTTCTTGAATGTAAAACATCTTGTTTTGGTTTCTAACGGAACCCTGGCTCTTCAGGTTGCATATAAGGTTCTGGGACTGAAAAATGAAGTTATAACTACACCTTTTTCTTTTGTTGCAACTACAAGTAGTTTGCTCTGGGAACATCTAACACCTGTGTTTGCTGACATCAACCCGGATTCTTTTAATATTGACGTTCAGCAAGTCGTACAAAAAATTAATTCAACCACCTCAGCAATACTTCCTGTTCATGTTTTTGGTAATGCTTGTGAAGTTGAAGAGTTGGAAAAAATTTGTACTGCTCATAATATAAAACTCATCTTTGATGCGGCACATGCTTTTGATGTGAAAAATGAAAAACGTAATATACTAAGCTATGGTGATGCTTCTATCTTAAGTTTTCATGCTACCAAGATTTTTCACACCATAGAGGGAGGGGCGATAATATTCAAAAGAAAAGAGGATTATGACCGTGCAAAACTATTGATTAATTTTGGTATTTCGGGTTATGATAAAGTAGATACGGTTGGAATTAACTGCAAAATGAATGAATTTCAGGCAGCAATGGGTTTGGCAGTTTTATCAGAAATGAAAGAAATAGCCGACAAAAGAAAAGAAGTCTGGATGCGTTATTATAACCGCTTGCAATCTCAATCTAAAATAAAGTTACAGTCGATTAATCCCGATTTCTGTATGAATTATGCTTATTTCCCGGTGGTATTTCAACAGGAAGAAATAACACTGAATATTCAACGGGAATTAAATAAAATGGAGATATACCCCAGGAGATATTTTTACCCATCCTTGAATAAACTGGATTATTTGCACGGCTATCAACCTTGCCCTGTATCTGAGAATCTCGTTACCAGAATACTGTGTTTGCCTTTATTTGGTGATCTGGAAGCGTCTGTACAAGATCAGATTATCGAAGTTATATGTAAAAACACCATTTGAGATGCAAACATCATTCTATACGACATCAGAATTAACTGAGATTGGGTTTTTAAAAATAGGGAAGAGTGTTAAAATCAGCAGAAAAGCATCAATATACACACCGGAACAGATGATCATCGGCGATCATGTGAGAATTGATGATTTTTGTATTTTATCAGGCAGAATTAAGATTGGTTCTTATGTGCATATTTCAGCCTATACCGCTATTTATGCTGGTTATGGTGTTGATATTGATGATTATGTGACGATTTCGGGCAGGGTGATGATTTACAGTCAGAACGATGATTACAGCGGTGAGTACATGACAAATCCAACGCTTCCTGAAACGGCTACCCATGTGACCGGAGGTAGAATAATTTTAAAAAAACATGCCATTGTTGGAGCCGGTTCTGTAATTTTACCCGCTCTTACTATGGGTGAGGGGGCGTGTTTAGGAGCAATGAGTTTGCTGAAATCGGATGTTCCGGATTGGGAAATATACGCGGGAATTCCGGCAAAGAAAAAGGGTGACAGAAATCGAAAAATATTGGAGATTGAAAAAAGTTTAAAGCGAATGTGATTACGATTCCCGTTTTTCAGTATTTTCCCTTGAATCTTTAATTTCCCTCACAATTGACTCGAGTTTTTTCGGAAAAAATATCTTTATAGCAATTAAATACAGCAAAACAAATGTGATCCCCTGCACAGCCAGTTTCAGGATTATGGCCGTTGAAATATAGTTGAAAAACCAGGTAGCCCCACCGGTTAGAAGGCTAATAGCCAGTGTTTTGATTAAGTCAGCCACCTGATGCCTATAATAATGATTCAGCGATTTTTTAATCGCAACCATCGACAACAAATAAGCCAGAAAATTAGCAACAATAAACCCGATAAGCATAGCTTTGATTCCAAAATGGAAACAAACAAGAACAGATATAAGAATAAGAGCTTTCTTGATAATTTCGAGTCTCAGCGTGGTTTTGGATGTTCCCCGCGCATTCAGGATATTGACGTTGATGGTGTATTGAGGGTTAAAAAGGTTAGCCAGCAATAACAATTGCAGTAAAACAACCGAAGGCAACCATTTTTCAGAAATCAGCGTGATAATGATGGGTTCCGCTGCAACAATCAGGAAAATCACCAACGGAAATGTTATCATGGAAACGGATGTTATCAGGGTTCTGTACACCCGGAGTAACCGCTCTTTGTCGTCCTGAATTTTCGCAAAAGAGGGGAATGTTCCCATTGCTAAGATATTCTGTGTTGCTGCATTGACGGTTTCACTGTATTTGTTTGCCTGAGAAAAATAACCCACCTGGCGGATGGGGTAAAACCGGCCAATGATCACAATGTAGATTTGATTAAATATTACATTCAATATGAACTGTCCAAGCAAAGGCAATGAAAATCCTGATAATTCGCGAATGGTTGAAAACTTAAAAGTCAACAGAGGTTTCCATCTGATGTTGATTGTAAAAAAGAAAAATCTAAAAAAATGGAATAAAAGTTGCTGATAAACAAGTGCCCATACACCATAACCAGTAGCTGCCAGAATCGTTGCCACTATTCCACTTAAGCTTACACTGATGATATTAACCTTAGCCAGTGTCTTGTAGTTAAGGTTTTTTAGAAGTTGTATTTGTTGAGTTTGATATAAAGGGAATATCAGAACGGTGAGAAAAGCAATCCTGGAGAGAGAAACTATATCTGGTTGTGAAAAAAACAGGGCAATATAAGGAGCTGAAAAATAAAGAATAGTATAAAGAACGAATGATAAGAAGATATTCAGAAAAAAAACGGTACTGAAATCCTTGTTGTCGGCATTTGGTTTTTTTATCAGTCCCTGACCAAAACCGCCGTCAATCAGTACTGTTGAAAGGCCAAAAAAAACATATAGAATCCCGATTAGTCCGAAGTCTTCCGGCATCAGGATCCTTGCCAGGATAATTCCGATAATCAACTGGACCAGCTGCATGCCAAAGATGTTCACTGAACTCCAGGTCATTGCACCAAGCATGTTTTTCTTAAAATTGTCTCCCATTAATACAAAAACAGACAGATAGGACTAATAAATTTGTAATTATTTTGATTTTATCACATCAAATCCTTCTCCGTAAACCCCGATTGCAGACGACTGTGATATAAAGGCGTTGGGGTCAATTTCCTTAACGATGCGGAAAATGTTGATAGATTCGTTCTTACGAACCATTACGGTAATGACTTTCACAGGTTCCTTTGAATACCATCCTGTGCCATCCAGTATTGTAACGCCACGATGTAAATCCATATTAATGCGGTTGGCAATTTCATCGTATTTCTTCGAAAAAATAAAAAACTGTACAGATTGACGTACCCCGTTAATGACAATATCTATTGTAAGGGTAGAGACAGTAAGCGTTGTCAGACCATAAACTATTTTTTCGATGCTCCCGAATTCCAGAAAATAAGAAGATGAAATAATCAGCACATCGGAATATAACAAGGCGCGTCCCAACGTGATGTTCCGGTATTTGTTGAGTACTTTAGCAATGATGTCAGTGCCTCCGGAGCTCCCATTGTTGAGAAAAATCAGTCCTATGCCACTGCCCATGATAAGTCCGCCAAGTACGCATGCCATAAAACTTTCATTTTCATGTACAAATGTCCCCAGAGGAAATACCGGAATAACACTTAAAAAAAAGGTAAGCACACCCACCCCCATGATGGTTCTCACGCTAAACTGCCAACCTACAAGTCTAAATGCAATAATAAGTAACACGGCATTTATAGCCAGATAGGTCGCTGAAATCGGGATACCGGTCGCGTAATATACCAATGCTCCAACACCGGTAACTCCACCCCCTGTGATCTGGTGAGGAATCAGCAACCCTTTCCAGGCAAAGGCATAAAGCAATAAGCCAAATACGATCATAACATATTCCCGTATGCTGATCCAGGTCTTTTTTGTACTTGTTTTTAGTGTCATATGTTTATTGTTTACGGTCAACAGTCAAACGACCGTCATCGCGGGGAGTTTACAAAGTGAACGACGAGGCAACCCCCTCTAGTACGCAATTGGTTATTCAACCCGGTGTTTCCCGTTTTCCGCTCTTCGCTTCTATTAAATTACTATATTCACAATTTTACCCGGCACCACAATTACTTTTTTGATGGATGCTCCGTTCAGTTGTTTTTGAGTGTTTTCGTTTTCTAATGTCGTTTTCTCTATCTCTGCCTTGTCCATATCTGCGGGAAGTTCAAGTGTAAACCTTACTTTCCCATTGAATGAGATCGGATATTTTACTGTAGATTCAACGAGAAAAGCCTCGTTGCATACCGGGAAATCTGCATCAAACACGGTTCCGGTATTGCCAAGTATATGGTACAATTCTTCTGCAATGTGTGGGGCAAAAGGAGCCAGTAAAATCACCAGAGGCTCTAGAATGGCTCTCTTGTTGCATTTGAGTGCTGACAATTCATTCAAGCAAATCATGAACGCAGAAACAGATGTGTTGAATGAAAAATTCTCTATATCGAAAGTTACTTTTTTTATTGTCTTGTGTAAAATTTTGAGTTCATCAGCATCAGGCTGCTCGTTATTCAGCAAGAGCTCCCCGTCTTTATAGAACAGCGCCCAGAGGCGTTTCAGGAAACGATGTACCCCGTCGATGCCATTGGTATCCCAGGGTTTTGATTGTTCGAGCGGACCAAGGAACATTTCGTACAAGCGTAACGTGTCGGCTCCGTATTTTTCGACAATGTCATCCGGATTCACCACATTGAACATCGACTTCGACATTTTCTCAATCGCCCATCCGCAGATGTATTTCCCCTCTTCGAGGATAAACTCGGCATTTTTATATTCGGGATTCCAGTTTTTGAATCTTTCTATATCTAACTGATCGTTGTAAACTATGTTGACATCCACATGAATAGGAGTCGTTTCGTATTGGTCTTTCAAATTATAAGAAACAAAAACCGGCGTGGATTTTCCACCTTTTGGGGAATTAAGGGGGGCAGTCTCCTTAATCCTGTAAACAAAATTACTGCGACCTTGTATCATGCCCTGGTTAATCAGCTTTTTAAACGGTTCATCTTCGCAAACCAATCCGAGATCGAACAAAAATTTGTTCCAAAAACGGCTGTAAATCAAGTGGCCGGTTGCATGTTCGGTTCCGCCAATGTACAAGTCCACATTTCGCCAGTACGCGTTGGCTTCTTTGCTTACTAATGCCTTGTCGTTTTTTGGATCCATGTAGCGTAGGTAGTAAGCCGATGAACCGGCAAATCCTGGCATGGTACACAATTCCAATGGAAAACCATCTTCAGTTTGCCAGTTTTTAGCCCTGCCCAATGGGGGTTCTCCTTTTTCAGTCGGTAAGAATTTATCTACTTCCGGAAGTACCAGCGGTAATTTGCTTTCGTCGAGCATGTAAGGCATATCATCTTTGTAATAAACCGGGAACGGTTCGCCCCAATAGCGCTGGCGACTGAAAATCGCATCGCGGAGGCGATAGTTTACTTTGATTTTACCGATTCCTGTTTCTTCTACATATTCTTTTGTTTTTTCAATGGCTTCCTTAACAGTCAGACCATTCAGAAATCCGGAATTCATCATGATGCCTTCTTTCGCGTCAAAACTTTCTTCTGTAATATCACATCCTTCAATCAGGGGAATAATCGGGAGGTTGAAGTGCCTCGCGAAAGCATAGTCGCGACTGTCGTGACCTGGCACAGCCATGATGGCTCCCGTGCCGTAACCTGCCAGCACATAATCCGATATCCAGACCGGAATTTCGGTTCCACTTACCGGGTTGATGGCATAAGAACCGGTAAACACGCCTGTGATACGACGGTCAGCGATTCTCTCCCGTTCTGTGCGTTTTTTTGTAGCTTCAAGGTAGTGTTGCACTTCAGTAGCCTGTTTGGGTATCGTGCATACATCAACCAGCTCGCTTTCAGGAGCAAGCACCATGAATGTCACCCCGTAAATGGTATCGGCGCGGGTCGTGAAAATGTCGAAGCTAACATCTTTACCTTTGAGCCTGAATGTCATCTCAGCTCCTTCGCTTCTGCCAATCCAGTTTTTCTGAGTCTCTTTCAGCGAGTCGGTCCAGTCAATTTTGGATAAACCGTCGAGTAATCTTTGTGCATAAGCTGATACCCGCAGGCTCCACTGGCGCATCATTTTCTGTTCAACCGGGTGACCGCCACGAATGGAGAGCCCTTCGCTGACCTCATCATTCGCGAGTACAGTTCCAAGGGCTGGACACCAATTCACTTTCAGATCTGCTAAATAGGCGATGCGATAATTCAACAGTATGTCCTGCTGCTCCTTTTCAGTTTTTAATTTCCACTCAGCTGCAGAAAAATCCAATTCTTCTGTCCCGTGGGCATTAATACCATTCGTTCCGTTATTCTCAAGATGTTGAACCAGCAATTCAACGGGCATTGCTTTTTGCAATTTCGTGTCGAAATAATGATTGAACATTTGTATAAAAGCCCATTGCGTCCAGTGGTAGTAGTCCGGCTCACTGGTGCGGATTTCTCTTCCCCAGTCATAGCAGAACCCTATTTTGTCAAGTTGTTCTCTGTAACGTGTAATGTTGGCGGCTGTAGTAACAGCAGGGTGCTGACCGGTTTGGATGGCATATTGCTCTGCCGGCAAACCATAAGCATCATATCCCATTGGATGAAGTACGTTAAAACCCTGTAGTCTTTTATAACGGCTGTAGATATCAGAAGCAATGTATCCCAGGGGATGCCCTACATGTAATCCTGCACCTGAAGGATAAGGAAACATATCCAATACATAATACTTTGGTTTTTTTACATCGATTTCTGTTTTGTAGGTTTGATTTTGTTCCCAGTACTCTTGCCACTTTGCTTCTATCTCACTGAAATTGTACTCCATAATATTCCTTTAAAATAATAAATGTGCAAAATTAATTAAAATATTTGATTATTTTTGCAGATAAAATCTATTTCAGAGATAAATGCCTCATTTAAAAAGCGTAATAGAATTTAATGTCCCGGAACCGACTTTGCGAAGGCTTCCGTGGTATCTGGCTTTTGCCAAACTGGTTTTGAAACAAGGAGAATCGGTTCTCTCCTCTACGCGCATCGCTAGAAATATTTCGGTTGATGCTTCTATGGTTGCCAAGGATTTATCTTACGTCAAGATTTCGGGTAAAACCCGCGTGGGATATGATGTGAAAGAATTGGTTGCTGTGCTTGAAAATTTTCTCGGGTTTACCAATTCCCATCAGGCTTTCCTTTTTGGGGTAGGAAGTCTGGGTGGCGCGTTGATGCATGACAACGGACTGGAACAATTCGGACTGGAAATTATGGCTGGTTTTGATGTGAAATATGAATTATCAGGCACATCCATTAATCATATCCCCATTCATCATATTGACAGGTTTGTGGAGCTTCAAAAGCAAACGGGAGTTAATATCGGAATTTTAACGGTACCTGTTGACAAAGCACAAGAAGTTTCTGAAGTCATGGTGGCAGGAGGAATTAAAGCCATCTGGAACTTTACTCCTTACAGGATTGTAGTTCCGGATAACATAGTTGTACAGAATACATCCATATATGCGCATCTGGCTGTTATGTTCAATCGTCTGAATGCCTTGAAAGAATTGCATATTTAATAGTATTTTAGCATGAAAATTCTGGCAATCGGACAAAATTACGTCGAGCATAATAAGGAACTAAACAGCAAAAATCCTGTTGAACCTGTTGTTTTTATGAAGCCAGATTCGGCTTTGCTCAAAAACAATAAGCCTTTCTTCATCCCGGATTTCACCGAAGAATTGCATTACGAAACGGAACTGATTATTAAAATCAACCGGCTCGGTAAAAATATCGCGAGAAAATATGCTTACAGGTATTATGGGGAAGTCGGACTGGGAGTTGATTTCACTGCACGTGATATTCAACGGAAATTAAAGGCAAACGGACATCCTTGGGAAATATGCAAGGCATTCGACCATTCTGCTGTGATTGGAAATTTTATGCCTGTAACTGAAATTGAAGATATTCAAAATATTGAATTCCATCTGGATATTAATGGAAAAACAGTACAGAAAGGAAATTCAAAAGATATGATTTTTCCTGTTGATGAATTAATAGCCTACACGAGCAAATTTTTTACCTTGAAGATTGGGGACATCCTTTTCACGGGAACTCCTGTTGGAGTTGGAAAAGTACAGGTAGGCGACAGGTTGGAAGGTTATATGTTTGACAAAAAAATGTTTGATTTTAAGATTAAATAATGTTATCAATATATAATTCAAACAACAAATACCAATAGCTTACGTTAATCAAAAATCCTGATGAATCACATCAAATCGTTTTTTAATAAATGAGTAACATTCAAAAAAACATTCTGTTTTCTATCCTTATTTTGGTGGCTTTTGTCTGTCAGATAAAAGCTTATGCAGGAATACATTCATTTAAAACCGAATCTATTTTAAAGCAGGGTAAGTTTGTGAAGATCCGGATCAAAGAATCAGGAGTGTACAGACTGACTTATGAAGATTTGAATGCAATGGGGATTAATCCGTCTAATGTCAGGATTTTTGGCTATGGTGGAGCTCTTTTGAATCAGAGTTTTCTAAAACCTAAAATAGATGATTTGCCAGAACTTGCTATCCACATGGAAAAGGGAAGTGATGGTGTATTTAATGCCGGTGATTACATTCTGTTCTATGCGCAGGGAGTTAATTCATGGTCATATGACCCCTCTCTCAAAATGTACACCCATGTGTTGAATCATTATTCAAATTATGGGTACTATTTTGTAACTTCAGATGCTGGAGAAGGACGAAAAATCACGACAGAAGATTATGCGTTACCTCAAGGAGCTTCCTACAACGAAGTGAATGAGTTTACCGATTATGTGGTGTATGAGAAGGAATTGGTGAGTTTGATTAATTCGGGTAAAGAGTTTTACGGAGAAACCTTTGCTGAGATGTTGTCTCTGAATCTGAATTTTACCTTTCATAATATTGTCAAAAAAAATAATGCTGTAAGAGTAAAATTGGATGTTGCAGCAACATCTACTCTTGCGTCGGCTTTCCAGCTAAGTTTGCATGCTCAACAAACACAAAACTTGTCTGTTCTCCCAATAAATCAGAATAATATGTATGATCGGGCACGTGCTGCTAATATGACTTTTTCTTTTACACCTGAAAATGATTTGCTGAATTTCAATCTTACTTATACCATGCCCAATAAAAATTCAAAGGGCTATCTTAATTACCTGGAGGTTAATGTGCAAAGGCTTTTGATTATGGCAGGGGCAGCCATGCGCTTCCAGTCTCCGGATAACCTGGGGAAGGATACTTATAGCAAATTCAATTTAAGTAATGCAGGAGCCAGTCTCCAGGTGTGGGATATTACCGACCATACGAATGTCGTGAGGATTAATGCGACGGTCAATAATGGCTCGCTAAGTTTCTACGGGAACAATAAAACACCTAAAACATATCTGGCAATTGACCCAACCTTGTCTTCTGCCTTTGAAAGACCTGAAATTGTTGGAAATGTACCGAATCAGAATTTGCATGGCATGCTTCAGGCTGATATGGTGATTATCTCTCATCCAAACTTTGTGCAACAGGCGCAACGACTTGCTCAGGCTCATAACGACATGGGTGAAATAACGGTGGAAGCAGTAACGACTGAACAGGTGTATAATGAATTTTCATCCGGAACTCCGGATGCTACAGCTTATCGCTGGGTGATGAAGATGTTGTATGATAACGCAATACAGTCAGGAGATGCCTCGAAACGTCCTAAATACCTCTTGCTTTTTGGAAAAGGCTCTTTTGATAACCGCCGAGTGCTTCGTGCATCAAACGAGAGTTTTGTCTTTACATATCAGGCGGAAAATTCACTGGAAGAAACTAATTCTTATGTTACCGATGATTATTACGCTTTTTTAGAAGATTCTGAAGGAACTCAGGTACCTTCACATACCATGGATATTGGGGTTGGGAGGTTCCCTGTTTCTACTGTAAAAGAGGCAACGAATGTGGTTTCCAAAACCATCGGTTATATGAATAATGAAAACCGGGGCATTTGGAAAAATCAAATTTGTTATCTGGCAGATGACGAAGATGCTAACATGCATATGAAACAAGCAGATAGTGTTGCTTTAATGGTCAGCCGGATAAATCCATCTTTCCAGATTACGAAAATCTATTTAGATGCTTATCAGCAGGAAACCAATGCCAGTGGAGAATCTTATCCTATTGCCCATGCTCAGTTCCATAATTTGTTGAGAAATGGACTGTTTCTGCTAGATTTTACCGGGCATGCAAATGCGAATGGTTGGACAAATGAGCAGATTTTATCGACAGCAGATGTGAAAAATCTTTCAAATACAAGTTTGCCATTGTGGGTGGCAGTAACGTGTAATTTTCTCCAGTTTGACCAGCCTGCAGTTTCAGCCGGAGAGCAGGTTTTATTAAATCCTGTTGGAGGTGGAATTGGTATTGTATCTGCTGCCAGACCAGTTTTTGCTTCACAGAATTACAATATCAACAAATGGATAAACTACTACCTGTTTTCTCAGGAAAATGGAAAATACCTGAGAATAGGAGATGTGATAGCACGCGCGAAAAACACCCTAGGCAGTGAATTAAACAAGTTGTCGTATGTGTATATGGGAGACCCTGCGCTTAGGCTGAATTATCCCGACAAATATCATGTCGTGACTGATAAAATTAATGATACCTCCATTCAGGGGAATGATACCTTGCGGGCATTGTCAGTAGCTAAAATTGAGGGTTATATTGCTGACAAGAACGGGAATCCGGTTAATGATTTCAATGGTTCTCTGCATGCCACAGTTTTTGATAAAATACAAACCATTTCTACTCTGAAAAATAATAATGGGAAAGATGCTTTTGTATATAAAGATCGTCAGAATAAGTTGTTTTCAGGACTTACCGAAGTAGTTGACGGGCGTTTTGAACTGACATTCATGTTGCCCAAAGATATAAAATATAATTATGGCACAGGCCGGATAAACTTTTATGCTTCTTGTGATTCTAGTGGTTATGAAGCTCAGGGGCATTTTGAGAACTTCCTCATAGGAGGATCTAATCCGAATTCTCCCGATGAAGAAGACGGCCCAGAGATTAACATGTACCTGAATACTGCAGAATTTAAATCAGGAGATAAAGTGAATGAGACGCCTCTGTTAATTGCCCATGTCAGTGATATTAATGGAATTAATCAGGTTGGAAGTGGATTCGGACATGACATCATGCTTACCATAGACGAAGATCCCGGGAAATCATATATTCTTAATGATTATTATAAATCAGCTGAAAATGACTTCTCTCAGGGAACAATCAGGTATAAATTACCAGAGTTGCGGTCTGGGAAACACACACTTACATTCAGGGTCTGGGATCTGTTAAATAATTCTTCAACTCAGGCCATTGAGTTTGAGGTGGTAAAAGGATTGGAACCTCAAATATTCAGTGTTTATAATTATCCGAATCCGGTTCGATTTAATACAAAATTTGTGATTGAACATGATCGCCCTGAATCAGTGTTGAATGCGCAAGTAGATATTTTTGACCTTTCCGGGCGTAAGATTTGGAGTTTTCAACAAACAACGCTGAACGAAATATCCTGGGATGTGCGTGATGCAACCGGTAAAAAGCTTCCTACAGGCATATATTTGTATCGTGTTAGCGTTCAGTCGAATTCGAAAACAGCATATTCAAAAATTAATAAATTATTTGTTGTGGAGTAAGCCGGTAAACACAATAAAACCATTGTTTTTCGTTAATTTAATTACAATTTACAGATAATCAGATAGGATAATAACATTCAGAAACAATATAAAAATGAAAAAAATTTCGTTCCTGTTCATTCTTTTGTTTGCAGTACATAGTGTTTTGTTTTCAGAAGAAGCTCCAAGTAACCCGATTATTTCAGCTGTTCCCTCACTCACTATTTCTCCTGATGCAAGGGGAGCCGGGATGGGAGACGTAGGTGCTGCAACCTCTTCCGATGTTAGTGCTCAATTCTGGAATCCCGCGAAATATGTTTTTGCTGAAAGTGATGCAGGATTAGTTTTTTCTTTTACTCCCTGGTTGAGACAGTTGGTAAGTGATATTAACCTAACATACCTGGCAGGTTATTGGAAGTTTGATCAGAGACGGGCGTTGAGCGCTTCTCTACGATATTTTTCTTTAGGTAAAGTTTTAATGACAGACTATACTGGGCGTGACTGGGCCAAAGCATATCCGAACGAATTTGCAGTAGATGTGGCTTATTCACAAAAATTGTTTGAAAATTTTTCGGCAGCAGCAGCCTTGCGTTTTATTTATTCAGACTTGAATAACGGAACAAATATGGCCGGGGGTTCTGAAATTTATCCCGGAGTAGCTGTCGCTGCCGATGTTGCGATGTATTACAAAACTCCGGTACAAATGTATTCAGGGGACGGAAGTCTTGCCTTTGGTCTGAATGTGTCTAATATAGGGTCGAAAATATCTTATGATGAGCGTGCTTCCAGTAGTTTTATTCCGGCTAATATACGTTTGGGAACTTCGTTCGATTATCCTATAGATGAGTATCAACGCTTGTCTTTCAGTGCGGATGCTTATAAAATGCTGGTGCCGACTATGGATTACACGAAAACGGCAGAGAATATAAATTATTATAATGAAATGACTTCCTTACAGGGAATTCTTTCTTCTTTCAATGATGCCCCGGGAGGATATAAAGAAGAATTACAGGAGATATCCTGGTCGGCTGGTGCTGAGTATGTTTATAATAATCAATTCTCCGTTCGTGCCGGATACTTTAATGAACATCAGAACAAGGGAAACCGCAAATTTTTTACTGCCGGTGCAGGTTTTAAACTGAACGTATTTCAACTGGATGCCTCTTATATTATATCAATTGCCCAGACTAGTCCCTTGGATCAAACCCTTCGGTTTTCTTTGTCGTTCGACTTATTTGGGTTGCAGAATCTGATGCGTTAATGAGGGCACCTTGTTTAATTAATTGTATTGATAGTATTCAGTGAATATAAGGGTAGGTTTTGGTTATGACGTACATCAGTTTGCTCCTTCACGCGAGCTGTGGTTGGGAGGTGTTAAAATTGAACATCCTGTCGGCTTGCTTGGACATTCTGATGCTGATGTGTTGATTCATGCGCTTTGTGATGCACTTCTCGGTGCTGCAAATCTGCGTGATATCGGCTATCATTTCCCGGATTCAGCTGCTGAGTTTAAAAATATCGACAGTAAAATACTCCTGAAAGAAACAATGCTCTTGTTGAGGTCAAATGGTTTTGAGTTTGGGAACGCAGACTGTACGATTTGTACAGAAGAACCCAAAATAAATCCTCATATCCAGGCAATGCAGCTCTGTTTGGCAGAAGTGATGGCGTGCTCACCGGATCAGATATCCATCAAAGCGACAACTTCCGAAAAAATGGGCTTTGTTGGTCGTAAAGAAGGAATTGTCACCTATGCTACGGTGTTGATATATATGGTTTAATGCCAAACGCCAAAAATCTAATATTTTAATTAACCGCTAACCACTATTCATTCCATCTATATCCCTATAAATACATTCAATAGTTGTTTGTGCTTTTGTCTTGAAAAAATGATTTAACTTTGCATTCATTACAAATAGTTAAATTATCAATCAAAAACACAGTATATGTCAGTATTAGTAGGTAAAAAAGCTCCTGTTTTCAATACAAAAGCTGTTGTAAACGGAGGAGAGATTGTTGAAAATTTTTCATTAAAACAATATGAAGGAGAAAAATATGTTGTATTTTTCTTTTATCCGGCAGACTTTACATTTGTTTGTCCGACAGAGTTAATTGCATTTCAGAATAAAATTGCAGAATTTGAATCACGCGATGTAGTGGTAATCGGAGCTTCAACCGATTCAGAATTTTCACACTGGAAGTGGCTTCAGACACCCACCAACGAAGGAGGTATTCAAGGCGTAAAGTACCCGATAGTGGTTGATCAGACACTGGCCATATCAAAAGCATATGATGTGCTCGCTGGAGAAGAAACTTATGATGAGGAGGGTAATGAAGTTTTCATCGGAGAAGCCAAAGCATACAGGGGATTGTTTCTGATAGATAAATCTGGGGTAGTTCGCCATCAGGTTGTAAATGATATGCCTTTGGGACGTAGTGTGGATGAGGTCATCCGTTTAATTGACGCTCTTCAGTTTACAGAAGAATACGGAGAAGTATGCCCTGCCAACTGGAAAAAAGGAGATAAGGCATTAAAACCAACACAGGATGGCATTTCCAGTTATCTTTCAGGTCATTAATTAAAATTGACTATATCTTTTCAAAGGACTGCAATTGATCAATTGCAGTCCTTTTTGTTTTTTTAAGGTTAATGCTTCTGTGTTTTATACATTTTGCATTGTTTTTTTACTTTTCGAAGGAATAATTCTGTAAAAATAGTTGTATTTTTGTGCCCGTTACTGTTTGTTTCAAAAATAACCGATTAACTATGTTAGTAAAAACATTTGGTGCTGCTGTACAGGGGATAACTGCTACCATTGTTACCATAGAGGTAAATGTCAGTCAGGGAATTCGTTTTTTAATTGTCGGATTACCAGATAATGCGGTCAGAGAAAGTCATGAAAGAATAGCTTCTGCACTTTCATTTTCAGGGAAAAAACTCCCGCGGATGCAGGTTGTTATCAATATGGCTCCCGCGGATATCAGAAAAGAAGGGTCTGCTTATGATTTGCCATTGGCTGTTGGCATCATGGCTGCATCGAACCAAATCAGGACGGATGTGCTGGGGGATTATGTGCTTATGGGTGAATTATCGCTTGATGGGGGAATGAAGCCCATAAAAGGAGCATTGCCTATCGCAATTAAATCCAGAGAAGCTGGTTTCAAAGGTTTGCTGGTTCCATATCAGAATGCAAAAGAAGCTGCGGTAGTTGCAGGGATTGATGTGTATGGTGTCAGCGACATCACGGAAGTTATTGCTTTTTTAAATGATAAGAAGTCATTGGAGCCTGTAAAAGTGGACTCAGCGGAGCTGTTTTATGCTGGTCAGGACCATGTGGAGATTGATTTTTCAGATGTGAAAGGTCAGGAAAATGTTAAGCGTGCCCTGGAGGTGGCAGCTGCCGGATCACATAATATTATTTTAGTCGGACCGCCAGGAGCGGGAAAGTCAATGATGGCAAAACGTTTGCCTACAATTATGCCTCCCATGACCTTGGAAGAAGCCCTGGAAACCACAAAAATCCATTCTGTGGCAGGAAATACTGACAACAATACTGCCTTGGTGTCGCAACGTCCGTTCCGGAGTCCGCATCATACAATTTCAGATGTGGCTTTGGTAGGTGGCGGAGCTTTTCCTCAGCCGGGAGAAATATCACTGGCACATAACGGGGTACTCTTTCTGGATGAACTGCCGGAATTTAAGCGTTC